>Ga0208297_1000286_pt1 | contig 121009 bp, 103 predicted proteins | sample LMS_cellobiose_e_FD_187367 | JGI IMG/M metagenome (GOLD analysis project Ga0208297, IMG submission 187367) | Rumen-fistulated moose microbial communities from Alaska, USA - LMS_cellobiose_enrichment (SPAdes) (version 2) | ecosystem: Host-associated > Mammals > Digestive system > Stomach >...
TATTGAGTTACCCCCTTCCCTTTATTTCCGGCAGAAACGGGCAAGCCCCAAGGAGAGCGGAATCGGAATGTGCCAGACCCGAGCCTACCCGGAAGCCCACCTCATCGGTCCGGCAAGACCATAGGATTTTCCACCGATTTGTCGACAAAAGCTTGCTGGATCCTTGGCATCTCTCCACCATGATTGTTCATGGGTGGGTATTGAGTTACCCCGACGCCTTCGGTGTCGGCAATGACCGGGCAAGCCCGGTGACAAAGAGACTTGGTGAAGTGCCAAGCCGGAGGTCTCACCGTAACAAGATTTTGTCTTTTCGCGGACGGATTCTTTTTGAATCTATTGACAGAATTGCTATATTTGCGTATGCATCAATTCTTTGCCCCCATTTCAATCCATAGTTCCTGCCGTGCATCCTTAGTGCGGGAGGGGGGCAGAAATTTCCTTATAGTCAATAACTTATATATTTCGAGCGCGGTCCCGGAAGGGGTTCCGCGCGGCTTTTCGTGTGCATGAACGGACATAAATCACAAACAAATATGGGTATGAAACAAGAGAAACAGTACTACATCTCGCCCGAAGTGGACATCTTCGAGGTGAAGACCGAGGGTGTCATCTGCGGCAGCCTTACGGACCCTGATGATTACAACAATGGCGGCGATCCGCTTGAATTTTAGCAAATGGAGGACAAGACCATGAAGAAAACAGTATTCGGAATCGCAACCCTGCTGCTTGCGCTCTCTGCCTGTAACAAGATTGAAACTATCGACCAGCCCGTCGGTATGGCCGACGGCATCCCCTTCTCCGCCACCGTCAGCCTCGGTGACAACGCCGCCACCAAGGCCCTCGCCGAGAGCGGCGACGCCATCACGGCCACCTGGGCCGAAGGCGAGAAAGTCGCCCTGATCCATGGCGGCGTCAGCGATGAGATGACAGTCGGTTCCGTCAGCGGAGGCTCCGCCACCATCACCGGCACCATCACCGGCTCTCCCGCCGACGGCGAATCCGTAACCATCATCTACCCTGCTTCCGCCGCCGACGGCACCACGGGAAACATAAAGGCTGATCTCCTTTACGCACAGAACGGACTTCTCACAGGGACGGGCAGCATCAGCGAAAAGTATGATGCGCGCAAGGGCACCGGTACGCTGAAGGTTGACGGCACGGCTACCCTGGACGGCAGCGTCGCCCTCACCAACCAGTTCGCCATCTTCAAGTTCACGGTCCGCGGGGCCGACGGTACGACCGTTATCAGCGCGAAGCCGCTTACCATTACAATCGGGGAGCAGGACTACGTCATCACCCCCGCCACGGCGACGGACGTGCTCTACGCCGCCCTTCCTGCCGTATCTGATGAAAAGGTGAGCTTTGACGCTACGGACGGAAGTGACAAGACCTACACCTGCGCAAAACTCAGCGTAAGCTTCGATTCCGGGAAATACTACCAGTCCACCCTCAAGATGCGAGAGTACGTGGATCTGGGCATTACCGTCGACGGCAAGAAAGTCAAATGGGCCACCTGCAACGTGGGCGCCAGCAAGCCGACGGAGTATGGAGACTACTTCGCCTGGGGCGAGACGGCGGCCAAGACAGATTACTCCTGGGCGACCTACAAGTGGATGCAGTCGGGCCAGTCTGATTGGAAGCACATCACGAAATATACATCTGCAGACGGGCAGAAAGAGGGGATCTGGTATGACGGTGACACGTTCATCGGCGACAACAAAACCGTTCTGGATTTTGAAGACGACGCTGCCCGCGCCAACTGGGGCGGAGGCTGGCGCATGCCGACGGACGCAGAGATGCAAGCGTTGTTGGCATTGGAAACAAAGGATTGGGTGACCGACTACGAAGGTAGCGGCATCAACGGCTTCAAGTTTACCGGCAACGGCAAGACCCTCTTCCTTCCCGCCGCCGGCCTCCGGGGCGGTTCTTCCTTCGGCAATGCCGGCTCCAGCGGGTACTACTGGTCTTACTCCCTGAGCGAGCTCTTCTCGGACAGCGCGAGGTGCGTGGGCTTCGATTCCGAAGGAGTGCGTAGGAGCGGCAACAAACGCTACGGCGGCTTCTCGGTCCGTCCTGTCTCAGAATAATGGCTTGCATGGGCTATCAGCCCGGCAAGCCTGCTGACTGCGCATGCGGTCAGCATCAAAGAGTCAAGTCTTGGGCGAAGCCCAGAAAAACGGCCGCATGCCGTCGAAGATGATTTTTAGAATGACGAAACTTGAAATAAGCGCAATAGAGGACGCCAATCCGGGCCAGGTGTACCTGTTTACACCCGTTAGCGTACGTTCGTGCTGGGCGAACAAAGAAAAACGCTCACCGAAGTGAGCGCTTTCTAAAGTGATGAGATCATTACACCGTTATTCTGTAACGGGACGCACAGACAAACCGCGGGCGCGTATTTCGCTTTCCCTATTATAAGTACCTCCCCGGATGGAGCTGAAGTGCAAGAGCTCGGCGATACTTGAATAGGATCCGATTATGGACGAGGACCAGTAATTGCCGTAGACGCCTACATTGTTAAGATCTTCGTTGCGCCAATTCCCTGCGGCAGGAAGGAAGATGGTGTTGTCCGTATAACCGGCAATTGTACTGCGCACAAGCATTCCGTTTACGCCCGTGCCATTGTAGTTGTCCGTCCAGGTCCAGGTGCAGTTCTCGCGCAACCACGTCCACTCGGCATCAGTCGGCGTGCGCCAGTTAGCGCCCCAATTCTGACGTGCGGCATCGTCGGCGTAATCGTAGGATGCGAAATCCTTGTGCTCCACACCGTCTCCGTTGTCGCCCTTGAAAGTATCACCGTCATACCAGATACCGGAGGTATCTCCGTCAGCAAAGGTATATTTGGTGATATAGTCCGAGCTGGACATTCCTGACTGCATGAAGGGGTAATTCGCCCAGTCATATGCAGTCTTACCGTCAAGCCATTGCCCGGTTATTTCGTTCCCGTATGCATCATGCTCAATGTAATACGGATATATTGCGCCCCAGGCGAAATAGTCGCCGTAGCCGGTCACCGTCTTCGCGCCCACGTTCATGGTCGCCCACTTCACGCCGTCAGGGTGTCCCAAGTCAACGGCTTCAACACCTTCGGGAGCTCTGTCTTTCGCCACGGGATTCACCGTCACGGTTCCTTCGCTGGTCCAGCCGGTGATGGCGGTGGTGGTGCCTACAGCACGGAGGTTTACGGTGATGTTGATGGTATAGAGTTTTCCGGCCTCGAAAACCTTGTGAGTTACACTATAAGTGGCCGTACCCTTGTCGGTGACAATGGATAGCAGGCCGCCGTTGATGGTCTGTGCAGGGATAATGGCTGCACCGTTGTTGCTCATTGAAATAGAGCTGGCGTCACCGCTTGCGGTTCCGACCTCGCCCGTAGTCTGGTTGAAGGACACGGTAGGCATCACATTCAGGACACTCAGGCTATTGATGCTTGTGACACCCTGACCAGGAGTGATATTCACGCAGAGCTTGGCCATCTTGTGGGAGAAAGCGAGGTTCACAGCTTCGGCCTGCTTGGCCTGATTGGTGACGGAAGCGAACATGAGGTCGCTGGTTTTGTAATCCGCGTCAGCGGTCTGGTCTGAAGCCACGGTGAATGAAGTACCGGCCGAAGCAGGATAGTAGGCCACAATGTCGATGTTCTGCGTCCCGGCGGGATAATACGGACCGGGATCAGGAGCCGCCATTGCTCCGGCAGAACCGGTGGTGAAGATATAGTCCGCCCAAGCGTTTGCACCCGTATTGCTGACTCGTACCATAACACTCTCGTCACTATCAAAAGTGCCCTGGTTCAGGTCCTGAGCGGCCTTGGTCTCCACGGCGTCTATGGTGCTATAGGAAAGCGCAACGGGAACCTTGATTTCCGCGGGCTCCTCGGTAGCAATCTCCTCAATGGGATTCTCCATTTGGCTGCAGGCGGCAAAAGCCATTGCGGAAACTGTTAAAATAAAAAACTTTGTATTCAAAATTCGTCTGTTTTTTCTAATTTACATATAGATTACGTCTTCGGTGGTGTCACCGTTCTCCCAATTATTGATGGAGTTCCCGCCCTTTATATTGGAATTACAGATTACGCCCTCCTGTTGGACGCAAACGACAGTAACCGCCGGGGCCTCATAAGAGATTTTGCTTTCTTCTTTCATATTATTTCTACTAACTAACATAGCAAATATAGCAATTTATTAGCAAATATAGCAATTTATTTTCGCAGGGGTGACAATGTCTCCCCAAACTGCGTTTTCGGAGAGGTAGTTTTGCACTCGTTATTTGGTTATTAGTTTAGTGTTAAGCTACGGTGTCAAGATTAAGTAATGCCATAATTTCTATCTTCCGCAAAGGAGAGAAGCGCATCAGTTCAGAGGAGTTCGAATCCGCTGTGAACCAGGTGCTTCTCTCAGACACCGTGGCCGACGCCACAAAGAAACCCCTTATCACCCCGGAAGGTTCCCTTGCCATCTCCGCTGTCTGGGCATGCGTCCGGATCCTCTCGGAGACCGTCGGCACCCTTCCGATTCATCTCTACCACAAGACCTCCTCTGGCAGGGAGCAGGCGAAAGGCCACCCCTGTGCCACCATCCTCTCCAACCCCAATTCCTACCTTACCCGCTTTGCCCTGCTTCAACACCTGATGGTGGGCTGCACACTCTGGGGAAATGGATATGCACGAATCTATCGCGATCATATCTTCCGTCCTGTCCGTTTGCAGAAACTCCAACCCTATGAGTGTGAGCCCTTCAGGCGATATGTCTCAAATTAAACCCTTTCCAGGATGCTTAAGAAGGTAGAGCGGCTGGAATATGTTTCCGACCCTGTAGCCCGCTGGCGGTCGCTGAATTCCTTCCTCGGAATCACTTCCCATTACCGGGCCTACAAGCTCTGGGTGATGGAAATCCTTCCCCGTATCCCATCGGCTTTTGATGAGGGATACTATACGAACTCAGCCCTGAAATACGTGATGAGGAGACCGAGCGGGAATTGTATCAGAACGACTTCAGGTCAAATCCCATAAGGGTGGTCTGATCCAGTTCGTCGACATCAGCACCTTCCGGAACCGGATCCGGCTCTTTGAGGATAAAAAACTTGCATTTCTTGTAGAAGTCCACGGCTGACGGAATAGCATCTACAGTGATGAAACGACATCCAGCCTGCTTGTTCATCAAGTACATAGCTTCAACAAAACGGATGATGTGCGTACCGATGCCATGCATACTATGCTGCTTATTGACGGCAAGGCGGCCGATCTTCAACGCAGGATAAGATGACCGTCTCTTTGGGTTGGGGATCTTGCGTGACACACGGTTCCAGTTGGTGGGGTTGACGAATTCCCTTTCCAACTTGTCATGCAGCAGACTGAAATATGCCAGGATGTCATGTGTTTGATCATCCTCCACCACGTATGTAGCGGCAAGTAGTTGCTGGTCATAGGTGGTGGCGTTGGGAATGTCTCCGGTGGTTTCAAGCAAAAAGCCGTTCAGGTCTGCGTGGCCGCAGTCGAACGGCTTGAGGACATCCGTATCGGGTTTGAACTTACGGAACGAGTAGCTCATAGCGCACAACACCTTTTCACGTCTTCGTACGCTTTCATAATTTCCTTCCGCTCCTCATCAGTCAGAGGAACGACATTGTGGGCGGCCATTTCCAGGCGCTCTGCGTCATCGTCATAGAGGACGGGCGTTTCTTTGATCGGTTTTGCCATAATTCGTTTCTCCTTTTTCTTTTGTGTTCCTGCTCTATAGATGCAGGATACACTGCAAATGTAATCTTTTTTTCTCATTGAATCACAAATTTTATGCAAACGGTTCATATACGGTCCACTAATCGAACAGCCCCTTGGTCAAATTTACTGTCTCTATCTTCTTCTCAAGATTCACCTTGGCATAGACCTGTGTTGACACCAGGTTCCGATGCCCGAGGATCTTGCTCACCGAATAGAGTTCCGCACCGGCAGAGATGGCCAGTGTCGCAGCCGTGTGGCGGCTGCAATGGAAGGTCAGTTCCTTACCTGTAATGCCTGCCTTGTCGCGTATGCTGCGGACGTATTTTGTCACTTTCCCAGATTTCCCCGGCAGGCGAAACACGTTCTCGTCATCATTTTCCGGACGCGGCGGCAGCAGTGAGAGAGCCAAACCGTTCAGGGGCACCGTCACCGGATTGCCTGTCTTCTGCTGGACGATGGACACCGCCCATCCTTCGCCCATGGGCTTGATGTCGCCCCACCTGAGTCGCCGGACATCTCCCAGCCGGAGTCCCGTCATACAGGAGAAGCCGAAGGCGGTCTGAACATGATGCTCTGTCTCCGTTGTCGTCTCCACAGCCAGGAACAGTTTCAGTTCTTCTGGAGTCAGATATTCACGATGCTTGTCCGGGGCGTGGAAACGTTCAAGATTGTTCAGTCCCCGCAACGGGTTGAACCCGATCCGGCCTTCACGGAGCGCCTTGTTGAATATGGCGTTGACCGTCTGCCCGAAATGCAGCAGGGAGTACTCGGCCAGCCTTCCTTCCCGCACCTTGATCTGTCCGGGGTTCCGGTAGTCGTTCCGCATGTAATCATATAGGCCGCTGATGACCTCTGCGGTCACATCCTTCAGAAGGATGTCTGTCCTGCCTATTCGGTCAAGATACTCGCCTATGCGCTTGCAAACACTGTTCTTATGCTGCATTGCTGACCTTCCGTTGCCGCAACTGGCGGAATAGCGGATGTATTCGTCGCACCATTCCAGCCAGGCTGTCGTCCTGTCAATACCATCATCCGGTTCAGCTTTCTTGCCGAACTCCGGAGGATTGAGGATCCGGTCGGAGCGGACGGCCATGGCCTTGAGATAGGTCCTCTTGTTGATGCTCTTAGCATTTGTAGCATCGTCCGGGATCAGATACAGATGAAGGTTCTCCCTCTTGCGGAAGCCTGTCTCGTAGTATTCCAGATAAAGGCCCCGGTTCCCTCCTTTCAATGCCCGTTCCTTGATTTCGACTTTCATGGTCAGATGGCGTTTGCGGTTTGGGATTCGGAGCTTGCAGCGGGATTGGTGAAAAGGTTGTTCACCAGGTTCATCGTCTCGACCTTTTTCTGGTCCACGATCTTCGCGTACACCTCGGTCATCTGAATGCTACTGTGCCCCATTAGTTTGCTGACCACATAGAGGTTCGCGCCCAGGGTGAGAAGGGTTGTCGCAGCCGTATGGCGGCTGCAGTGATAGGTGATATGCTTGTCAATCTTGCAGTCCTTCATCCACTCCTTCAGGACATCCTCCACCGTGCCGGTCGAGACCTTCAGTTCATGGAACACCTGGTCGATACCATTCACCTGTTTCGGCATCCACCGGAGCGCTTCCTCGGATAACGGTATCGTCACCGTCTTCTTTGTCTTGACTTGCCTGTGCTCAATGTAGAGGGTTTTCCCGTCGGCGGCGGTATGGACCTCGCTCCAGAGCAGGGACTTCATGTCGCTGTAACGCAGTCCGGTGAAACAGGAGAAGAGGAAAGCCTTCTTCACCATGTCACACCGGCATGGTGTATTGATGAGGACTTTCAGTTCTTCTACTGTAAGGAACTCCCGTCTGGAAGCCCTAATTTTCGGCTTCTCCTTGGCTTCCAGCGCACGGAACGGATTGTTGGGTATGAGGCCTTCTATGACGGCTTTATCCATCGCAGCAGCGATCCGGTACATCAGCAACCGGGCCGTGGTCTCGCTTATCGTTTCCTTTCCCCTGCGGGACTTGCATGTCCTCAGGAAAGCGACGAAGCCCCGGCAGAACTCCCGGTCCACCTCCGAAAGGCGCAGGTCCGGCTTCCCGATGGAGGCTAGGTATTCCTCGACCCGTACCTTCGCGTTCCGTTTGCCGATCATGCCTGACGGCGACAACTGAGCTTCACAGGTCACAAAGTCTTCCAGCCAGGAAACAAGCGTCGTCCTGGACTTCTTCAGTTTCTCCCAGTCCACAAGGCCGTCCTTCTGGATATCGAGGATCCGCTGGGCCTTGATCTGCTCGGCGAGCCTTCGTGTGTTCTTGTTCTGCAGCTTCGCCGTAGGAGTGGTCTCCGGGATAATATAGAGTTTCAGTCCCTCTTTCTTGCGGTTTCCCTTGTGGTACATGTCGAGATAGAGACTGATTGTTCCGTCTCCGAGAACCTTCTCCCGGATGCGGACCGGTTCTTTCACCTTAATTACTTTTTTCTTTTTAGCCATTTCCTTCGTTTTGTTTTCGTATCGTTTCCGATGTTAATATATTGTGTATCAAGTAATTACAATACACTTGCAAATATAATGGAAACGGGACAAAAACGAGACAGAAACAGCAAAAACGAGTGAAATAATCCGATATTTCAGCAATCATAGGAAACACTGTAGCACCCGCCTAACATGCTGATGCAACTGAGATTACATCACCCATCTGACGTATCGTTTCCGATGGTTTTCCTCGCTACAAGAAATTTTCGTATCTTTGAACTGGCCCCAGGCGCCCTGCCGGCCGATAATATCTGTCACCATGATACAGATCCGTCGCTTTTTTATCCTGCTCTCTCTGGTCCTGCCGTTGCAGGCGGCTTATGCTCAGTACAATCCCACCCTCCAGCCTCCCCAGGTATTCCTGGGTTTCGATCTCGACGAAAGGCTGGCCGACTGGGGCGACATCACCCGCTATGTGGATTATCTTGCCGCTGCCTCCGACCGCGTTTCGGTCGAACGCTACGGCTACACCTTCGAACGCAGGCGCTTCCTGCAGGTCTGCATCACTTCCCCTGCGAACCAGCAGCGTCTGGAGGAGATCCGGCAGGAGCATCTGAAGGTGACGGACGTGGCGGTCTCCGGGACGCTCGACCTGGACCGGATGCCGCTGGTCGTGGACCTGAGCGCGACGATCCACGGGAACGAGATTTCCGGTGCCCAGGCGCTCCTGGGCCTGATGTATCACTATGCCGCTTCGGAGGATCCTGCCGTGAAGGAGATGCTGGACAATACGGTCCTGGTCGTAGTCCCTGCCCAGAATCCCGACGGAATGAGCCGCTTCGCGACCTGGGTCAACAGCAATGCGAGCGCCCATCATTTCCTCGACAACCAGTCCCGGGAATATCACGAGGTGTCTCCCTCTTCCCGTGCCAACCACTATTGGATGGACTGCAACCGCGACTGGTTCACCGCCCAGTATCCCGAAGGCCGCAACCTGGTGACGATGTATGAACACTGGATGCCGAACGTACTGCTCGACCTGCACGAGATGGGCAGCTCACGCAACGGTTTGTACTATTTCAGCCCGGGCGATCCGAACCGTACGTATCAGTATATCCCCCAGCAGAACCAGGACCTGACCCTGACCATCAGCCAGACGACGGCCCGTTACCTGGATTCGCTCGGTGTGCCGTATTACACGGGGCGGGGATACGATGATTTCTTCATCGGCAAAGGCGCTTGTTACGGCGACATCCAGGGCTCGGTCTGCATCCTTCACGAACTCTCTTCCTCACGCGGGCACTTGCGGGATTTCGGCGAGACAGGCATCCATAGTTTCGGCGAGACGGTCAACTGGCATGCGACGGCAGCCCGGGCCGTGGTCGATGCCTCCATCGCCATCGCGCCGGAGCTCAAGGCCTATCAGCGGCGTTTCTTCCAGGATGCAGACCGCGCGGCGGCCGCCGATGCCGCGGGGTATGTCTTCGACGCGCGAGGCAATCGCGGCATTGCCTTCAAGTTTTTGGAAAACTTGCTGTTGCACGAGATAGCGGTCTATCCCGTCGTGGGGAAGGAAGGACAGTATTTCGTCCCGTTCCGACAGAAACATTACTACAAGGTCAAGGGCATCTTTGAAGATATTACCGAGTTCAAGGACGACCGTTTCTACGACATCTCTACCTGGTCGCCGGCACGTGCGTATAACCTTCAGTATGAGACGGTTGCTGTCGCACCTGCCGTAGGAGAGCGGATCCGGGCCGCCGTCTTGCCGGAAGGCGGTGTCAAGGGCGGTGTCAGCCCGCTGGGCTACACCTTCGAAACAGGCGGGTTTTATGTACCGCGCCTGGTCACGGCGCTGCAGCGGAAGGGTATCCGCGTTGAAGTGTCTCCCACTGGCCTGCTCGTGGTTCCTGTGGCCGGCCAGCCGCTCGACGGGCCGGCTCTGCACGAAGTCATCTCCGCGCTTGCCGCAGAATGCGCCGTCGATGTAACGGCACTTCCCGGCGGCCGTCGGAAGATGCTTGACACGTACGTGAAAGACCGTTCTTTGGTCCGGCAGCCCCGGACGGCGATCATCACGGATACCGGCGCATCCAGTCAGCAGGGCTCGCTGTGGCATTTGCTCGACGAACATTATGCGATGAACCATTCCCTGGTGGATCTGGGTACCTTTGCCGGCCGGAACTTCGATATCGGACGTTATGACGTCCTTGTCTTTTCGGGGAATGTCGCTTTGGACAAAGTGGATGCCGCGGCCTGGAAGAAACTGGCCGGCTGGGTTGAGGCCGGCGGCACGCTGATGCTTTGTGGAGAAGCCCACAAGGTCTCCGGCATGATCGGCGACGACAGTATCTCGCCCGAAACGGGCAGAGGCGTCAGTGGCCTGGTCCTCCAGGCGGAAATGGCTCCCGACAGCCCGCTTTTCTGGGGCTATCACCAGCCGGGTATCGATGTCTTCAAGGGCAATGCGACGGTGTGGACGGTCGCTCCCGACGCGCAAGTGCTGCTTCGCTACACCTCCGAGCCCTATCGCTCGGGCTATGTGACGCCCGAAAACCTGGCCCGCTTCGCCGGGGCTCCGCTCGTGGCGGGCAAGCACCAGGGCAGCGGATACATCCTCTACATCCAGGAAGACTTTGCCTACCGCGCCTATTGGCTGGGTACGAACGCCATTCTGGCGAACGCCCTGCTTTTCGGCGACAAGCTCTGATAGACAGGTGTCTACCGCACGCGTGGCAGGCTCGCCCTAGCGGGCGATCCTCAGTTTGGCGAATTTGAGCAGGAGGGTTTTCTGACCGCCCGTTTCGAAATCCACGACCGCTTTCCGGTTGGGTCCGTCGCCTTCCAGCGACAGGATCGTGCCGTATCCGAAGCGGTCGTGCTCCACGCGCTGGCCGACACGCAGGTCGGCGATGGGCGAGGGGCTGAATCCCGGACTCGGCGTGTGAGCGGGCGGGGGAGGCGTCGGCCGGACGGGACGTTGTTGCGGCGGGACCGGGCGTTGTGACGGGGAAGGACGCTGCGTCACGGACGGGCGCCTGAAAGTTTCAAAGTCCGACTGGCGGAAGCGGGTCTGCGGGAAAGGATCGTAGCGGTTGTTGTCGGTGTCCGGCTCGACGGCATAGTACTTCCGGTCGATTTCCTTCAGGAAACGGGAAGGGCGGGTCGTCTCGGAGGAACCCCATTTGCGACGGTTCTGGGCGTAGGACACCGTGACGGCTTTCTCGGCACGGGTAATGGCCACGTAGAAGAGGCGCCGTTCTTCCTCGATCTTGTCGGGGGTGTCGTTCATGCTTTCCGAGGGGAAGAGGTTCTCCTCCATGCCGGCGATATAGACATAGGGAAACTCCAGGCCTTTGGCCGCGTGGACGGTCATCAGCACGATCTTGTTGGTCTGGTCGCGGTCGGGGTCCTGCGTGTCGTCTTTTTCCGCCTCGCTCAGCATATAGATGTTTTCCAGATAGTCGCCCAGCGTGACGACGCCCTGGACGGGCGCTTCTCCGTCTTCCGAGAGGATCTGCCGCATCTCGCTTTCTTCCTCACTGTATTCCTTGATGCTGTTGAAGAGCTCTTCCACGTTTTCGAAACGGGCGAGTCCTTCCGGCGTATTTTCGCTCTTGAGGGCGGCAAGATAGCCGGATACCTGGCCGATTTCCAGGGCCAGTTCGTAGCAATCCGCTTTCTCCGTCTTTTCCGACAGGGGCTCCATCAAGGCGACGAATTCGCGCAACTTCTTGATAGCAGCGTCTTTGAGCCCTGCGGCGTAAAGCTTTTCGTTTTCGAGCAGCGGGGCGTTGTAGAGCGGACAGCGGGCCGTGGCTGCGGCCACGGCGAGCCGTTCGATGCTGGTGTCGCCGATGCCGCGGGCGGGCACGTTGACCACCCGGCGGAACGATTCATCGTCTCTCGGATTGACCGCCAGCTTGAAATAGGCCAGCATGTCTTTGATCTCGGCCCGCTCGTAGAAAGCGTGGCCGCCGTAAATGCGGAAGGGGAGGTTGCGTTTGCGCAGCGCCTCCTCGAAGGCGCGCGACTGGGCGTTGGTGCGGTAGAGGATGGCGAAGGCGTCGTAGGAAGCCTTGTCGGCGTAAATCCGTTCGACGATGGAGGAAGCGATCAGATGCGCCTCTTCGCTTTCGGTGTAGGCCTTGATCACGCCGATCTTCTCGCCGACGCCCGCCCGGGAGAAGCACTCCTTGCGGAGCCGCCTCTCATTGTGGGCGATCAGGCTGTTGGCGGCGGCCACGATGGTCTGCGTGGAGCGGTAGTTCTGTTCCAGCCGGAACTCTTTCGCTTCCGGATAGTCATTCTTGAAGCGGAGGATGTTTTCGATGCGGGCACCCCGGAAACCGTAGATGCTCTGCGAATCGTCGCCTACCACGCAGATGTTGTGATGCGGCTCTGCCAGACGGCGCAGGATCATGTACTGGGCGTGATTGGTGTCCTGGTATTCGTCCACGAGGATATAGCGGAAGCGGGATGCGATGTCCCGGCAGGCCTCGGGGAAGCGGGCGAGCAGGATGTTCATCTGCAGCAGGATGTCGTCGAAATCCATGGCCCCGGCGGCCCGGCATTTCTCCTGATAGCGCTGGTAGACGTCGGCCAGGCGGGGCCGGCGGGCGATGCGGTCGCGCTCCATGTTCTCGACATTGGCGCGGTAGCCGGCGACGGTGACCAGGCTGTTCTTTGCCATCGAGATGATGCTCTGCACCACGGCGGGCTTGTAGTTCTTGTCGTCCAGCTCCAACTCCTTGATACACTGCTTGATCACACTGCGGGAATCGGTCTGGTCGTAGATGGTGAAGTGCTCGGGATAGCCGAGCTGGGAAGCATATTCGCGCAGGAAGCGGATGAAGACCGAATGGAAGGTGCCCATCTGTATCCAGCGGGCCTTCCGGTCTCCGACCAGAAGCGCCACGCGCTCCTTCATCTCGCCGGCCGCCTTCTTGGTAAAAGTAAGGGCCAGTACCTGGCCAGGCCTGCAGTCTCCTTCCAGAATGTGTGCTACCCGGCAGGTCAGCACCCTCGTCTTCCCGCTGCCGGCCCCCGCGATGATCAGCGAAGGCCCCTCCGTACATTCCACAGCGGCTTTCTGCGCGCTGTTCAACCCCTCGAACAGGTCTGTTTGCGAATTGTTCATCATAGTGCAAAAATATACTTTTTTTAGTGACTTTTTATAGGTAACTTTGCGGGATAAATGTAAAATATTTATAATTAACCAAATAATTTCATGTCAGATCAAATCAGATTGAAAAAGGGGCTGGACCTCCCCATTTCGGGAGCCGCCCTTGCTGAGGTGACGGCACGCGTCACCCCGGATCTGGTAGCGGTCAAGCCGACCGATTTCCGCGGTATGGTTCCCCGTCTGCTGGTGAAGGAGGGCGACAGCGTGATGGCCGGAACGCCCCTGTTTGCCGACAAGAAGAACCCCGGGATGGTGTTCTGCTCGCCGGTCAGCGGCACGGTCGATGCCGTCGTGCGCGGCGACAAGCGCAAGCTCCTGGCTGTCCGCATCAAGGCGGACGGACGGGGCGAAGCCGTCCGCTTCGACGTTCCGAAAATCGCCTCGCTCGACAAGGAAGGGATGACGGAGCTGCTGCTTCGCAGCGGTCTGTGGCCCTGCCTCAAGCAGCGTCCTTTCGGCACGGTGGCCGATCCCGCCGCCGAGCCCAAGGCCATCTTCATTTCCGGTATGAACACCGCTCCGCTCGGCCCCGATCCCGAGTTCGCGCTCAAGGACGACTTTGCGGCCCTCCAGGCCGGCGTCGACGCACTGGGCAAACTCACCCGCGGCGGCGTCCATCTGTCGCTTGCCGCCCGCAGCTTCGCCGGCGGTGAGCTGCACAAACTCACCGGCGTGGTCTTCCACCAGTTCGAAGGCCCGCATCCGGCCGGCAACGTCGGTGTCCAGATCAACCACATCAGCCCCATCAACAAGGGTGAAGTGGTCTGGACGGTCGACCTCCACCTGGTGGCCGTCATCGGACGCTTCTTCCTCAAGGGCGTCTACGACACCCGCCGTATCATCACCGTGGCAGGCCCCGCCGCCGTCAAACCCTCGTACGTCGAGGTTCCCGCCGGCGTTTGCATGTCTTCCCTCGCGTCTTATTTCGAGCAGGGCAATGTCCGCGTCGTCAGCGGCGACGTGCTCAGCGGTGAAGCGGTCGGACGCGACGGTTTCCTGGGCTTCTACCACAATCAGGTGAGCGTGCTCCAGGAAGGCGACTACTACGAGATGTTCGGCTGGATCAATCCTTTCCGCAGCAAGAAGTTCTCCGTCTCGCGCGCCTATCCGGCCTTCCTGCGTCGCAAGAAATATGACATGGATACCAATGAGAACGGCGGCGAACGCCCGTTCCTGATGAATGACGTCTACAACAAGGTGCTCCCGATGGACATCTATCCGCTCTACCTGTTCAAGGCCTGCCTGGCAGGTGATCCGGACAAGATGGAGCAGCTGGGCATCTACGAGGTGATCGAGGAAGACGTGGCCCTCTGCGAATACGTCTGCCCTTCGAAAGTCGAAATCCAGAACATCATCCGTGGCGGCATCGAGCTGATGATGAAAGAAATGTAAGGAGGAAACACGCATGGCAAAGAATTTTTTTGACAAGATCCGGCCGACCTTTTCCGAAGGTGGGAAACTGAGTTGGCTCCATTCCTCGTTCGATGCGTTCGAGACCTTCTTCTTCGTCCCCAACCGCGTCACCCGCAAGGGCGGCACGCACGTGAAGGACTGTGTCGACCTGAAGCGCCTGCTGATCATCGTCGTCCTGGCGATGGTCCCGGCCCTGCTCTTCGGCATCTGGAACCTCGGCGAGCAGCACAGCATCGTCTTCGGCCTCGGCTGGGGCTTCTGGCAGAAAGTGTGGTATGGTTTCGTGAAGATCATCCCGCTCTATCTGATCTCTTACATCGTCGGCCTCGGCATCGAGTTCGCTTCCGCCCAGATGAAGGGCCACGAGGTGAGCGAGGGCTACCTGGTGAGCGGTTTCATCATCCCGCTCATCGTCCCGGTCGACGTTCCCTGGTGGATGCTCGCCATCGCCGTGGCTTTCGCCGTGATCATCGGCAAGGAAGTCTTCGGCGGTACCGGCATGAATATCTGGAACCCCGCGCTGCTGGCGCGTGCCTTCCTGTTCTTCTCCTACCCGAGCAAGATGTCGGGTGATTCGATCTGGGTGGGCGGCCTCAGCAAGGCCCTCGCCGGCGGAACGCCCTGGAAGGGCGGGGAAGTGGTCGATGCCCTCTCGGGCGCTACGCCGCTGTCCCATGCTTCGCTCGACGGACTCTCCGCAGCCGGCACCAGTGCCTGGAACCTCTTCCTGGGCAACATTCCGGGTGCAGTGGGTGAGACCTCTGTGATCGCCATCCTCATCGGTGCGCTGATCCTCATCTGCACGGGCGTGGCCAGCTGGAAGATCATGTGCTCTTCCGTGCTCGGCGCCCTGTTCGTGGGCTGGCTCGGTACGGTGGGCGGCGTGACCGACATCCCGTGCTGGGAACAGCTGCTGATGGGCGGCTTCGCCTTCGGTACCGTGTTCATGGCCACCGACCCGGTGACCAGCGCGCAGACCGAGACCGGCAAGTGGATCTACGGCTTCCTGATCGGCGCCCTCTGCATCACGGTGCGTCTCTTCAACCCGGGCTATCCCGAGGGTATGATGCTCGCGATCCTGCTGATGAATACCTTTGCACCGCTGATCGACCATTACGTGGTCAGCGCCAACATCAACCGCCGGCTCAAGCGGGCTAAAACCGTATAGAGATGAATACCAACAACAACGTATATACCATCGTCTACACGACCATCATCGTCGTCGTAGCGGCCGCCATCCTGGCCATTGCCGCGATGGCGCTCAAGCCCAAGCAGGACGCCAACATCAAGGCCGAGACCATCAGCCAGATGCTGACCGCCGCCGGCTTCGCGAGCAAGGAAGACCTGGCCAAGCAAGGCAACGACCAGGTCCTTGCCATGTACAGTGCCAACATCAAGAACGCTTTCCTGATCGACGCCGAGGGCAACAAGACCGGCGAACTCGAGACGGAAGGTTCCATCGAGCTGCAGGACAACCTGAAGCAGGAGAACAAGAACATCGCCTCCGGCAATCCTTCGCTTCCCGTGTACGTCTTTGAAAAGGACGGAGCGGAGGTCAATGTGATCCCGTGCTACGGTGCCGGCCTCTGGGGCCCGATCTGGGGCTACATCGCTTTCAACGCCGACTGCACCGAGATCCTGGGTGCCTACTTCGACCACGAAAGCGAAACGCCGGGTCTGGGCGCCAAGATCAAGGACGAGGCCTGGTTCCGCGAACAGTTCAAGGGAAAGAAGGTCAACTTCTCCAAACCCGATGACGCTTTCAACATCGTCAAAGGGGGTGCACCGGCCGGCGATGACTCCGCCGTCGATGCCATCACCGGCGCAACGATGACCTGCAACGGTCTGGATGCAGCGCTCGACACCTGGTTCAAGGCCTACATTCCCTTCCTGCAGAAGAAGGCCGGCTCTGCCGCCGGAGATGCCTGCTGTGAAGACGGCTGCTGCGAAGAGGGCTGCGACCAAGAACACAACCACGAACACAATCATCAGGAGGGTTAAGCCATGAATGAAGATCTCAAGAAAACCTTGTTGAACCCGATTTTCAAGGGCAACCCGATCACGGTCCTCGTGCTCGGTATCTGCTCCTCGCTGGCCGTTACGGTCCAGCTCAAGGGTGCCTGCGTGATGGCCCTCTCGGTCATCATCGTCACCGGCCTCTCGAGTTTCGTGGTTTCCCTGCTCCGCAACTCGATTCCGAACCGCGTCCGCATCATCGTGCAGCTGGTCGTGGTCGCCATGATGGTGATCCTCGTCGACCAGGTGCTCAAGGCCTACGCCTATTCCATCGACAAACAGCTTTCGGTCTACATCGGCCTGATCATCACCAACTGTATCGTGATGGGCCGCATCGAGGCTTTCGCGCTTGGCAACAAGCCGATCCCCTCGCTGCTCGACGGTCTGGCCAACGGCGCCGGCTACGGCATGATCCTGATCATCGTGGCCTTCTTCCGTGAACTGCTCGGAAGCGGCACGCTCTTCGGCCTGCGCGTCCTGCCCGCAAGCTATGTTCCCAACAACCTGGTGATCCTTCCTCCGATGGCGCTGATCATCCTGGGCTGCATCGTCTGGGTCCAGCGTTCCATCCAGAAGGACCTGCAGGAGAAATAACACCTTAACTCAAATCGATCATGGAATACATCAGCTTGTTCGTAAAGTCAATTTTCGTTGACAATATGATTTTTGCATACTTCCTGGGTATGTGTTCATACCTGGCGGTATCCAAAAATGTCAAGACAGCAAATGGTTTGGGTATTGCTGTTATTTTCGTGCTCCTGTGCACGCTCCCGCTCAACTACCTGCTCAACAAGTACGTCCTTCAGCCCGGTGCGCTCTCCTGGCTGGGCGAGCGTTTTGCCGGTGTCGACCTGAGCTTCCTGAGCTTCATCCTCTTCATCGCAGTCATCGCGGCTTTCGTGCAGATCGTCGAGATGGTGGTCGAGAAGTTCCTGCCGGCCCTGTATTCGTCGCTGGGTATCTTCCTTCCGCTGATCGCCGTCAACTGCGCCATCCTGGGCGGCTCGCTCTTCATGCAGCAGCGCGAATTCCTCAATGTGGGGGAAGCCGCGACCTATGCACTGGGTTCGGGCATCGGCTGGTGGCTGGCTATCGTGGCTCTGGCCGCCATCCGCGAGAAGATGGCCTATTCGAAGGTTCCGGCTCCGCTCAAGGGTTTGGGCATCACCTTCATGGTGGTCGGCCTGATGGGTATGGCCTTCATGACGTTCATGGGTATTTCACTGTAAAGAAGGAGGATAAGATATGACCAATACGATTCTTGCAGCAATCCTCGTGATTGTCGTGGTCACCCTCATCCTGGTGGCCCTGCTCCTTTTCATCAAGATCCGTCTGACTCCTTCCGGTACGGTCAAGATCGACATCAATGACGGCAAGAAGGTGCTCGACGTCCCGCAGGGCGGCTCGCTCCTTAACACGCTCGCCGAACAGAAGATCTTCCTGCCTTCCGCCTGCGGCGGCAAGGGTAACTGCGGACAGTGCAAATGCCAGGTCCTGGAAGGCGGCGGAAGCATCCTTCCCACTGAAACGGGCTTCTTCACCCGCAAGCAGATCGCCGACAACTGGCGGCTGGGCTGCCAGGTGAAGGTCAAGGACAACCTCAAGATCCAGGTGCCCGACTCCGCCCTGAGCGTCAAGAAGCTCGAGTGCGAGGTCATCTCCAACAAGAACGTGGCCACCTTCATCAAGGAGTTCACGGTCCGTCTGCCCGAAGGCGAGAACATCGAGTTCAAGAGCGGTGAATACATCCAGATCGACATCCCGGCCTACGACGTGGATTTCGCCGATATGGACGTCGATCCGATCTACCGCGCCGACTGGGAGAAATACGGTTTCTTCGGCCTCAAGTACAAGAACACCGTGCCTACGATCCGCGCCTACTCGATGGCTTCGTATCCTGCCGAGAAGAATGTCATCAAGCTCAACGTGCGTATCGCCACGCCGCCGTTCGACCGCAGCCAGCCGAAGGGCGTCTTCAAGATGCTGCCGGTGCCTCCGGGCATCGCCTCGACCTTCGTCTTCTCCCGCAAGCCGGGCGACAAGGTGTGGATCAGCGGCCCTTACGGAGAGTTCCTCCTCCCGAAGGACGATCCGGACAGTCAGGAATACGTCTTCGTGGGCGGCGGCGCCGGCATGGCACCGCTCCGCAGCCATATCATGCATCTGTTCAAGACGCTCAGGACCAAGAGGGAGGTTCACTTCTTCTATGGTGCCCGCGCCCTGGTCGAGGCGTTCTACCTCGAGGATTTCGCCGAGATCGAGCGGGAGTTCCCCAACTTCCACTTCCATCTGGCCCTCGACCGTCCCGATCCGGCCGCAGATGCAGCGGGCGTGAAATACACCGCCGGTTTCGTGCACAACGTGATGAACGAGACCTATCTGAAGAACCACGAGGCTCCGGAAGACATCAAGTACTTCATGTGCGGCCCGCCGATGATGGTTTCATCCGTGGTCGGCCTGCTCGATTCCCTCGGTGTCGAGCCCGAAAGCATCCTGTACGACAACTTCGGTGCTTAGGCTTCCCACGCATCCTGAATCGGGCCGGCTAAAAAGTCGGCCCGATTTTTTTGCAAATTATAATTAATTGCCTACCTTTGCAGTCCCTTATTGAGGGAGACTCGCTAGCTCAGTTGGTAGAGCACAGCACTTTTAATGCTGGGGTCTTGGGTTCGAGCCCCAAGCGGGTCACGAAAAAGCTTCCTCACTGAGGAAGCTTTTTTTGTAACAGGTAACGAAACCATGGCGCTGAAGAAAAAAGATGTACTGAAACTGGTCATCTCGTTGGCACTGGCGGGACTGCTGCTTTGGCTGGCATTCCGCAGCGTCGACTGGAAGGCGTTTGTGGACGGTCTTTCCGTTACACGCTGGGTGTATCTCATCCCGTTTGTGGTGGCTTCCGTAGGCGCTCTGGTTTTCAGGGCGTTCCGTTGGCAGTTGCTGATCCGTTCCACCGGGATCCGCCCCGGCTGGCTGACGGTCTGGGATGCCAACAATGTCGGGAACCTGGCCAACATTGCCCTTCCCGGAACCGGCGAATTCATCCGCTGCGGTTATGTGGCCGGCAAGGAAGGCTACGGGAACGTGCTGGGCACGATCCTGATGGAACGGATTTGGGATTTCCTGGCCATCATGGTCATGATTGTCCTGGCGCTGGTCCTTGACCAGGGCAAGTTCGGACCTTTCTTTGCCGAACATGTCTGGGCGCCGCTGGCCGGCAAGGCCGGCTTTTCGCTCTGGTGGGTGGTCCTTCTGGTTGTCGCGCTGATCGCGCTCTTTTTCTGGGCTGTGTTCCATTACCGCAGCCGCTTCCGGTTCTTCGGGAAGGTGGCCGATGCGCTCTCATCGGTCGGGCGCGGTTTCGCCGCTTTCCTGCGGATGGAGCGCAAGGGCCTGTTCCTTCTCTACACGGTCGCCATCTGGATCATGTACCTGCTGATGTGCTTTTCCATGCTGCGGGCCGTACCGGACCTGGCAGGGCTGGGTTTGGAAGACGCCCTGTTCTTTACCTGCGTGGGCAATCTGGCATCGGTCATTCCCGTGCCGGGCGGCATCGGCGCCTATCATTATCTGATGGCGCTGTCCGCATCTTCCATCTATGGACAAACTTGGGAGACGGGCATTCTCTTTGCGACGCTGCAGCACGAAATCCACGCCGTGATCATCCTCATTCTGGGCGTCATCTCGTATGCCCGGCTTTCCCTGCACGCACGCAGGCAGCGCAAGGCTGCGGAAGCTGCCGGACAGCAGGCATAGCCCCCTCCCGTCATTCGAGTCTGTATTCGCAAAGATTGGTCAGCGCCGGAAATTTCTTGTAGGTGTAGGCTTTCCCTTGCGCATAGACCTTATGATGCAGGACTGCGGCCCTGTTGGCCGGATCTGCCAGGTTGAGGGCATTCTTGTGGGCTGTTTTCGAGAGATAGAGGCCTGCACAGGCCGAAGCTTCGCGTACGTCGGGCGAGGCGGCGATCGCCAGGTTGGTGGAAGCGGTTTCCGCTCCGCAGTCGAAGTCGACCGTGCCTTCCGCGAGGATCGTCCCCACGACATAGCCCCAGACCCAGACGGTGTCACCGGTGCATTCGGTGGCGGCCAGCTCCGCAACGCTGTAGGCCGTGGCCATGGTCAGGCCGTCGCCGCCTTCCTGGCCGACGACTACCTGCTCTGCGTGCCGGATGGCTGTCGTATCGACAGTCAGGCTGAAAGTGGAGGATGAGCCGTTGTCAGTGGCGTCGAGCGTGATGGAACGGATTTCACCGGGTTCCAGCGAACGTTTCAGCAACAGGTTTTCCGCCTTTCCGTCCAGATAGCAGATCCGGGTTTCACCCGGGAACAACCAGGCGGTCCGCTGCTCGGCATAGCCGTATTCGAGCTGGCCCTCCGTCTGTTTGAGCAGCAGCCGCCCCGGGTAGCGGGTCTTGAAACGGTCGGTAAAAGCCAGCTGCAGACCGCTGTTGCGCTGCGTGCAGCGGAAGGCGACCGAGAGGGTTTCCCCGCTGCGGGCGACGACGAGCTGCTCGTCGCCATAAAGCGGGTCGCCGAAATCAGGAGTAGGGAAGCGGCGGGAGAAGGCGCTGACTTCATAGGTGCCGGCCGGAACCTTCATCGTGGCCGGCCGCTCGCCGTAACTCCCTTCGTAAACGGGCTGGTCCGCGCCGGCAGGGCAGACGCGGAGGATGAAACTGCCGGTATCCGGAACCGGGCCGGCTTTGGTTTGCAGGAAACGGAAGGTCAGGGTGGCGTCGCCCTCTTCCTCAAGGACGGGCATCCAGGTGCAGGATGCCAGGAGTGCGGCTGCGGCCGCGAACATCGTGGCGGAGATTATTGCCGCCATCACAAATCTTTTCATAAAACCTCCTTTTTAGATGTCATGGGCCGGGACCATCCCGACCCGGAGGCAAAGAAAACCCTTTTTCGGGAAAGTCTTCCCGCAAAAAAGCAATTTTTCAAATAAAAGCGCTAAATTTGAAGATTGATACCTTAAAATAGCAATACTATGGCAGTGAAATTCTACAAGTGCCCTCATTGCGGCAATATCGTTGTCAAAGTCGTGGACGGCGGCGTGACCCCTGTCTGCTGCGGTGAACCCATGAAGGAACTCAACCCGAAAGATGCGGACGGCGCCTACGAGAAGCACGTCCCGCACGTCACCCGTGTGGATGACTGCACCCTTCGTGTGGAAGTAGGTAGCGTTCCGCACCCCATGACGCCCGAGCATCATATCTGCTTCATCTGGGTCGAAACCGCCGACGGCGGCCAGTTCGTAAACCTCGACCCCGCCAAACCCGCCGTCGCCGAATTCTGCACCTGCAAGAGCCCCGTGGTCGCCGTCTATGAGTACTGCAACCTCCACGGACTGTGGGTGAAGGAAATGTAGGAGGTTCCGGACGATGAAGGCAGTGATTCTGGCCGGCGGATTCGGCACCCGCTTCAGCGAAGCCACGGTGCGCATCCCCAAACCGATGATCGAGATCGGCGACAAGCCCATCCTGTGGCATATCATGAAGCTTTACAGCCATTACGGCATCAACGACTTCATCATCTGCTGCGGTTACAAGCAATACGTCATCAAGGAGTATTTCGTCAACTATTTCCATCACAACTGCGACCTGACCGTCAATCTGGCCAACAACGAAGTCGAGATGCTCGACAATCATTCCGAGCACTGGCGGGTGACGATGGTCGATACCGGCCTTTACACGATGACCGGCGGCCGTGTGAAGCGGATCCGCAAGTATGTGGGAGACGAGCCGTTCCTGCTGACGTACGGCGACGGCGTGGCCGACCTGGACGTCGCTGCCACGATCCGCGCGCATCGGGAATCGGGCAAGATCCTCTCGATGACTGCCTATCAGCCGGGCGGAAGGCTGGGCGTGCTGGATGTCGACGAAAAGGGAATCCTGACTTCTTTCGTGGAAAAACCCAAGGAAAGCGGTACCTGGATCAATGCCGGTTTCTTCGTATGTGAACCTGCCATCTTCGACTTCCTGACCGGCGACGAAGAAATGTTCGAGAAAGAGCCGATGCAGCGGCTGGTGGCCCGGCAGGAAATCCACGTCTTCAAGCATACCGGCTTCTGGAAACCCATGGACACGCTCCGGGACAACCAGGAACTCAATAAATTGTGGAACGAGGGCAACGCCCCCTGGAAAGTCTGGGAATAATGGACCGGAAAGAGCAGCTCAAGCAGGAAATCCTCGAGAAGACGCGCGAGTATTATGAACTGGTGCATCGTCCCGATCCCGCGGCTTTCGTCCCGGGTCAAACCCGGATCAACTACGGCGGCCGGTGGTTCGATGACCAGGAGATGGTCAATCTGGTGGATGCTTCCCTGGACTTCTGGCTGACGGCCGGTCCCTGGGCTGCGCGATTCGAACGCGGCCTTGCCGCCTGGCTGGGCGTGAAGCACTGCTCGCTGGTCAACTCGGGTTCTTCTGCCAATCTGCTTGCTTTCAATGCTTTGACAGCGCCTGAACTAGGCGCTCGCCGAATCCGGCGGGGAGATGAAGTCATTACCGTGGCAGCCGGTTTCCCTACGACCGTTGCCCCTATCGTACAATATGGTGCCGTTCCCGTTTTCGTGGACATGTCCATCCCGGAATACAACATCGACGCCCGCCTGCTGGAGCAGGCGTATTCTCCCAGGACAAAGGCCGTGATGCTGGCCCATTCGCTCGGCAATCCCTTCAATCTGCAGGCCGTGGTCGATTTCTGCCGGCGGCACGACCTGTGGCTGGTTGAAGACAACTGCGATGCGCTGGGATCGGAATATCTGATCGACGGTCAGTGGAAAAAGACCGGCACGATCGGCGATATCGGAACGAGCAGCTTCTATCCGCCCCATCATATGACGATGGGAGAGGGAGGTGCCGTCTATACGGACAATCCCTTGCTGCACAAGATGGTGAATTCTTACCGCGACTGGGGACGTGAGTGCTGGTGCGTCGGCGGTGTCGACAATACGTGCGGCTGCCGCTTCAGCGGCCAGTTCGGAAGCCTTCCGGCCGGCTACGACCACAAATATGTTTACAGCCATCTGGGCTTCAACCTCAAGGCGACCGATCTCCAGGCTGCCATCGGCTGTGCCCAGCTCGGGAAACTCGACCGGATCGTCGTCAGCCGCCGGCACAATTTCGAATTCCTGCACAGGAACCTGGAAGGGACGAAGGGACTGATCCTTCCCCAGGCACAGCCCGGTTCCCGCCCCAGCTGGTTCGGCTTCCTGCTGACGGTCGAGCCGGATGCGGGCTTCTCGCGGACGGAACTGACCCGTTTCCTGGAAAGCCGGAAGATCCAGACCCGCAATCTTTTCGCCGGAAACCTGCTGCGGCATCCGGCCTTCGAAGCCCTGGAAGAGGGCATCGACTACCGGGTGTCGGGCAGTCTCTCCGTTACGGACCGGATTATGAACGATACCTTCTGGATCGGTGTCTATCCCGGTATGACGGAAGCCAAGTTGAACTATATGGTTGCGTGCATCCAGGAATTCTGCAAACGATGAAAGAGAACCTGCGAGATTTTTACAAAGGGAAGCGCGTCCTCGTGACAGGGCATACCGGCTTCAAAGGGAGCTGGCTGTCGCTTTGGCTGCACGAGATGGGTGCAGAAGTAGTCGGCGTGGGGCTGGACCCGTATTCTGAACGGGACAATTTCGTGCTCTCGGGTATCGGCAGCCGGATTTTAGCCGACATCCGGGCCGACATCCGGGATCCGGAAGGGCTGAAAGCCATCCTGGCACAGTATCAGCCGCAGATCGTCTTTCACCTGGCGGCCCAGCCGCTGGTCCGTCTGAGCTATGAAATTCCTGTCGAGACCTATCAGGTCAATGTGATGGGGACGATCCACGTGATGGAAGCCATCCGCGCAACGGAAAGCGTGCGGGTCGCCGTGATGGTGACGACCGACAAATGCTATGAGAACAAGGAGACGCTCGCCGGGTATCGGGAAGACGATCCATTCGGCGGATATGACCCTTATTCTTCCAGCAAGGGTGCCTGTGAGATCGCCATCCAGTCCTGGCGCCGCAGTTTTTTCAACCCCGTCGATTACGGAATCCGGCACTATGTAAGCCTGGCAAGTGTCCGGGCCGGCAATGTGATCGGAGGCGGAGACTGGGCGAAGGACCGCATCGTGCCCGATTGCATCCGGGCACTGGAAGCCGGGAAGCCCGTGGAAATCCGCAGCCCCAAGGCGGTCCGGCCCTGGGAGCATGTGCTGGAACCCCTCTCCGGCTATCTGATGCTCGCCCGAAAGATGTGGGAGCAACCGACTTCCTATTGCGAAGGATGGAACTTCGGCCCCGAGCCGGATTCTGTCCTGACTGTATGGGAAATGGCCAGTGCGCTGGTCTCCTGCTTCGGAGAAGGGGCGCTGCGGGATGTGTCCGATCCTTCCGCCGTGCACGAGGCATCGCTGCTGACGCTGGATATAACCAAGGCGAAAACCCGCCTGGGCTGGAAACCGCGTCTGGACGCGGCGGGCGCTATCGCCCTGACGGCTGACTGGTATAAACGCTATGCCCGGGAAGATGTGTATGCTTTGTGCGCCGGGCAGATAAAAAAGTATGAGGGAGAGGAGTGATGGAACTGATCGTTACGCCGATGGACGGCCTGCTGGTCTTGCAGACCGTGCCTTTCCAAGATGCCAGGGGCGGCTTCCGGAAACCGTTCAATGAAGAGATCTTCCGTGAGCGGGGCCTGGCGACGGATTTCAAGGAGTTCTATTATTCCGTGAACCGGAAAGGCGTCATCCGGGGGATGCACTTCCAGACACCGCCTTGCGACCACGAGAAACTGGTCTACGTGAGTCAGGGCCGGATTCTGGATGTCGTGGTGGACATCCGCAAGGGTTCTGCAACTTACGGAAAGTATTTTGAAACGGAGCTCAATGCCTCGGACGGCTGCTCCCTTTATATCCCCAAAGGGTTCGCCCACGGTTTTTGTGCCCTGGAAGAGGATTCGGTCGTCAACTATGCGCAGACCTCCTGCTATGACAGGCAGCATGACTGCGGCATCTCGTACCGTTCTTTCGGATTCCCCTGGCCAGTGTCCGATCCCATCCTGTCGGAACGGGACCTGGGTTTCCCCGATTTGAGAGATTTTGATTCGCCTTTCTGATATGAACATTCTTGTGACAGGAGCCACGGGCTTCATCGGAACCCATCTGGTAGAAGAACTGCGAAAGAGCCACCAGCTGTTCATTCTGGGTCAGTTCCCGGGCGACCCGGAGAAACTCGGACTGCCGGGCTACATCGTGGATGACGACATCCCCCGCCTGGCGGAATATATACGGGAGCATAAGATTTCCGGTATCATCCATCTGGCCTCGCTGTATCTGACCGTCCATAAACCCGAGCAGATCAGGACACTGGTCGATTCGAACGTCTTTTTCGGAACTTCCGTCCTCGAGGCGGCCTCGCTCTCCGGCTGTGTCCGCTGGTTCCTGAATACCGGTTCCATCTGGCAGAATTTCCGATCTTCGAGTGACGCCTACCGGCCGGTGAATCTCTACGCGGCGACCAAGCAGGCCTTTATCGATATGGCGCGCTACTATACCGATGTTTTCGGCATCCGCTTCTGTACCTTGAAACTTTGCGATACCTACGGCCCCGGCGACCCGCGTCCCAAGATTTTCAAGCTTTTCAAGGATTGCTCCGAAAGCGGGGAGGTGCTCAAGATGTCTCCGGGCGAACAGTTGCTGGACATCCTCTATATCTCCGATGTCGTCTCGGGTTTCTGCCGGCTCGTCGAGCTGCTTGCTTCCGATACGCAACTGGGCGAACAGTATGTCCTTTCGTCGGGTGAACAACGGAGCCTTCGTTCCCTGGCTGCGACTTTCGAACGGATATCCGGCCGGCCGCTTCCCGTTGAATGGGGCGGCAGGCCCTATCGCGACCGGGAAGTGATGGTGCCCTGGCGCGGACCGCTCCTCCCGGGCTGGAAACCCAGTGTCGATCTGGAAACGGGAATCCGCCTCTTCCTTAATCTGTAATCGCGTGCCGGAAATCAACATATCGAAAAAAGACGTCCTCTGGGGCTATGTGGCTACCTTTTTTCAAGTAGCCTCCGGCCTGGTAGTGCTGCCGTTCATCCTTCACTTCCTGACGAAAGAGGAAGTGGGCTTGAACTATATCATGCTGACGGTCGGTGCCATGGTGTCGCTCTTCGATTTCGGTTTCACGCCCCAGTTCGGCCGCAACTTCTCCTATATTTTCAGCGGGGCGACCGATCTGGCGAAAGAAGGCCTGCAGAATGCGGTCGGTGAAAAGACGAATTACCGCTTGCTGAGGATTCTGATCGACGTGGCCAAAATAGTTTACAGCCGGATTTCCCTGGTTGTGCTCATCCTCATGCTGACGGCCGGTTCGGTTTATATCGGCCATGTGACAGAAGGTTTTTCACTCGTCAAGAATTCGCTGGTCATCTGGATCGTCTATTCGCTCTCCACCTTCTTCAACCTGTACTATTCCTATTTCTCCTCCTTGTTGGTCGGAAAAGGACTGGTGATGGAGTCCAAGAAGGCGATGATCGCCTCCCGCCTGGCTTACATCATCCTGGCCATCGGTTTGATCTATGCCGGCATGGGCCTGCTGGGTGTCGTGATTGCCAATCTGATCGCACCTTTCATCCTGCGCTATCTGGCTTACCGCTATTTCTTTACGCCGCAGATGAAAGGGGATCTTTCACCATATGCTTCTTCGAAAGAAGAGCGTTCCCATTATTTCAGTATCATCTGGCACAACGCGCGCAAGATCGGCCTGGTGATGGTCGGCAGTTATGGCATCAACCGTTTCGGCCTTTTCCTGGCAGGTCTTTTCCTCAGCCTGGAAGAGGTAGGCTCCTATGGTCTGATGACCCAGCTGGTCAATGTGACGGTTTCCCTGGCCGCCAATTATTTCTACGTCTCCGAGCCGCAGTTCGCCCTTTTCAAGGTGCGGGGAGAAACCGAACGCCTGCTCAAGCGTTTTGCCCTGACCATGAATGTCTTCTATCTGGTCTTCGTGGTCGGGACGCTCTTCCTGATCTTCTGCTGCCCGCCGTTGCTGGAACTGATCCGCTCACAGTCCGTCCTTCCGGGGTGGCCGGTGCTGCTGGTCTATTCCATCTTCATCCTGCTTGAGCAGAACCATTCCCTCTTCTCGAGCATCATTGTCGTCGGCAACGAGGTCCCATATGTCAAGCCGGCGCTTCTGTCGGGCCTGGCCATCGTCATCGGCAGTTACCTCACCCTCCGCTTTACAGGCTGGGGCATCATGGGCCTGATCCTGGTCCAGGGCGTCTGCCAGCTGGCTTACAACAACTGGAAATGGCCCCTTGTCGTCTGCCGGGATTTCCGGGTTTCCTTCCCGCGTTTCCTCCAGGTCGGTATGCAGGAATCCCTGAAAAAGGCCGGCGATTTCCTTCACCACAGACTCTAGGCGACGATGAACGGTCTTTTCGACAAGCACGATTTCTTTGCGGACAAGGCCTCCGTCCCTTCCCGTCTCGCATGGGGGGATCCGCAGAAGTGCCCCGATCCGCACGTGACGGTCATCATGCCCGTGTACCGTCGTCCCGACTATTTTGCGAAAGCGCTGGCCTCGGTCCTGCAACAGGATTATCCAGGTGCTTATGAAGTCGTGGTTGTCGATAATAATCAGGAGACGGACAGCCCCAACCAGGCCGTCGTGGAACAGGCTGCCGACCCGCGAGTGCTGTACTACCGCAATGCGGAGAATCTGGGCATGTACCAGAACTGGAACCGCGGCATCGAACTCGCGCGCGCACCCTATGTGACTTTCTGCCACGACGACGACCTGCTGCTGCCCGGAGCGCTGCGGATCCTGCTGCAACTGGCTCCTGCAGTCGGGCAGGCTTGTGTCCTTTCAGCCTATCATACAATCGATGAAAACGACAGGATAACGGGGACGACATTGCAGCACAAGCCGCATCTTGGCATTATCCAGCCTCGGAAGCTGGTCCGATATACCCGTCTGGGCCAGTACCTGGGCAATGTCTCCTGCGGAGACGGTTGCCTGTATCACCGGCAGTCCTTGTTGGATGCAGGAGGGTATGACAGTGACTTCTATCCTGCCGCCGACTATGCCCTGCATGTGGCCTATGCCCATTTCTACGGCTCTTGGATCAACCCTGAGCCTACGGCTTGTTACCGGGTCGCGGACAACGAATCCAGCAAAGTGTATGAGGCGTTCCCGGATGCGATGAAGAAGGTCCATCTCTGCATGGCTGCCCGGCGCGGAAAACCTTCCCGCTTGCTGACGCGTTTTATCAATGCGTTGCATGCCAACAATCGGGATATGTCCCGGCGTGCCTGGGGAGGTGCGGACAAAACCGGACATACGATGACGGCCGGCCAAAAGTTCCTGGTCGGAGTGGCGCGGCGGCTGAATGCCGTCAATTATTATGCTTTCGGGCGGCGGTCATCCGTCTGACCTTGTCGATGACCATATTGACCGGAGCGACAAAGAGGCTGTGCAATACGATTTTCAGGTAAGCCCCTTTGCCATAGTTGGTCGTGACGATCTTGCGGATATCCTTCAGGATATAATTGTTTTTTGAGGGACGAATGACTTCGTTGAAATAAAGATACTTCAAGAAGGAGAAGATGTCCTTCTTGACGTGTCGGTACGTTTCTTCGCTGATCCTGCCCTTCTCTTCCAGACCGTGGAGGATGTCGGGGAAGGTGATGCCGAACGCTTCGAAGGGATTGTATCCGCCTTTTCCCACGTCATCCTGCAGGTATTGATACGGGACGTTCCAGATGACGCAATGGCTTTCTTCGCGCACTTGGAACAGGAAGAGCGTATGCGGGAAAGTACTGTTGACGGGTTTGTCGCGCATTCCCTTCATGTCGTCTTTCCAGACAGCGGTGCCGGCGCTCCAACTGGAGAAATAGGACAGATTGCGGACAAAAGAATCCATGTCGGGACAGTCGATGACCGAAGGTCCTTTGATATGGCCATTGCTGCAGTATATCAACGGTTTGGAATCCTGGTATTCCCTGACCATCCCAATCATCCTGCCGATGCTGTCAGGAAGCAGCACGGATCGGTGGTTCAGCATCTTGCAGAAGATGCCGCTGCACTTTTCAAAGGCATCGACTTGATTGGTGAATCCGGCGGAGTCAGTGGGATAATACTTTAAGTTGGGTTGGGAAAAGGCGGCGACAGCCTTCTCAAGCTCCGGATTACGGGCGTTGTCGGTGATGACGACTTCGAAAAGCGTGCTGTCCACACCCTGGCAGTAGATGCTGGAGAGGAGCGGGCATATCCAGTCCACGCGCCCGTTGGTGGGAATGCAAAGGGAAAGGAGCGGTTCAGGCGTTTCCATCCATCACGAAGCTAGCAAACCGCCGGATTCCTTCTTGGATGCCAATCGGTTGGAAATCAATTATTTCCAGGATCCTGTCGATAGCCAGGACGACGTGGAAGACGTCCTCCTGCCGGGCCGGAAGATAGTGGACGGACACCTCCAGGCCGGATACCTCCTTGAGGATTCGGAGGATATCGTTGACACTGTACCCGACGCCGCTTCCGACATTGAAGGTTTTGTCGAAAGCGTCTTCCTTCCCGAGAAGGGAGAGGGTGGCCTGCACCAGGTCGTCGATATAGATGTAGTCGCGGACGGCGATGCCGTCTCCCCAGACTGAGACGGCCTCTTTGCGCAGCGCCTTTCCCAGCGCGACCGCAATGAGTCCCTGTCTGCCGTGCAGGTTCTGCCCCGGACCGTAGGCATTCGACGGGCGGAGGATCAGATACCGGAGCCCTTGCGTACGGTGCATATAGCGGATGCTTTCTTCCATCATCTGTTTGGACCAGCCGTAATGGGAGATGGGGGCCAGCGTATCTTTTTCGGTAAAAGGCTCGAAGGTGGAACGCTCTCCATAGACGGTACCGCCGGATGAGAAGTACACCAGTTTGACGTGGTGCTTGCTGCAGAGCTCCATCAGCCGGATGGAAGGGGCGACGACTTGCTCGAATTCATTTTCGAAATCCGTGAAGCCGCAGCCTGGAACCAGCGTCGAGACCAGATGGATGACGGCCTGGATATCTTCCTGCACGAGGATGGACTCCAGTAATTCCGTATCGGACAACGAACCCCGGTAAAGGTGGATGGGTAGGTGCTGGATCCTGTCGATGGAGGCGGAAGTTGGCTCCAGGACCGAAACGGCGTGTTCTCCCCGAAGGGATAACGCTGTGGCGAGATGGGAACCAATGAAACCGGCTCCGCCGAGGAGAAGAACACGCATGGCAATATAGTTAGTTACGCAAAGATACAAATATAATCCCTAACTTTTGTATCTTTGTAGAGTCATGAAATGGAGAAAAGCCTTTTGGACACTGCGTTGGAAGACCTATAACATGGTCGTTCGCCGCCGATTCGCTTCCTTCGGAAAGGGAAGCCGGATCTATCCGCCTGTCTCGCTGATAGTGGGCGAACGGTTTATTTCCCTGGGTGAAGGCGTTACGGTCGGCAAACAGGTTCAACTGACTGCCTGGGACTCTTTTCAGGAGCAGCGTTTCACTCCTGCCATCGTACTGGGCGACGGCTGTTCCATCGGCGATGGCTCCCACATCACGGCGGTAAACCGTATCGAACTGGGGCGAAATGTCCTTACGGGCAAATACGTCCTGATCACAGACAATGCGCACGGCGAAGCGGATGCCGCCATGCTGGAGATTGCGCCGGACAAGCGGCCGTTGGTATCGAAAGGCCCCGTCATCATTGAAGACAATGTCTGGATCGGTGAGAAAGCCTCCATTCTTCCGGGCGTACATATCGGGCGCGGCGCCATCATCGGAGCCGGTGCCGTCGTCACCAAAGACGTCCCTGCCGGATACATGGCGCTTGGCGTGCCGGCACGGATCGGCAAAATCGGATAAGTAAATGGAAAACAATAGAGTCATCGCTTTTTATCTTCCGCAGTTCCACCCGATTCCGGAGAATGACGCGTGGTGGGGACCCGGTTTTACGGAGTGGACGAACGTGGCGGCCGCCAAGCCCTTGTTCCGGGGCCACGTGCAGCCGCGCATTCCGGCCGACCTGGGCTTTTATGACCTGCGTCTGCCTGAAACGCGCGAAGCACAGGCGGCACTGGCGCGCGAGGCCGGCATTGAAGGATTCTGCTACTACCATTATTGGTTCGGCGGGGGCAAGCAGCTGCTGGAGCGCCCTTTCAACGAGGTGGTGACCAGTGGAAAACCCGATTTTCCTTTCTGCCTGTGCTGGGCCAATCATACCTGGGCCTCTTCGACCTGGACCAATGCCAAGTCCCGCAAGCAGGGCTCCAAGATCCTGATGGAGCAGCGCTATCTGGGGACGGCTGATAACGAGCGGCATTTCCGTACGTTGCTGCCGGCCTTCCGCGATCCGCGCTATATCCGGGTGGACGGCAAGCCGCTGTTCGCCATTTTCGATCCATTCAATTTCAAGAACGCCGAGTCTTTCATGGCGCAATGGCGGCAGTTGGCTGCGGAATACGATATGCCCGGCATCCACTTCGTGGCCGTAGTCCGCACGGCCAATCCGAGCTCCGTGGCGAAATCCCGTCTGCAAGGAGAGGAAGATCCTGAAGCGGTGGCACGGGAACGCGTCATGAGCGTGCTGGCCCAAGGCTACGATGCCGTGACGACCGACAACCACCAATACGCGCAAATTCATGCCAAGGGGCTGTGGCAGAATGCTTTCCATGATTTCCTGGCACAGTATCTGGGTATCCGCCGTCCCTTCCGGTTCCGCCAGTCCGAGATCAATGCCTATATGCTGCTCAAGCTGGAGAAACGCGACAATATCTATCCGACCCTGGTCCCGAACTGGGACCGCACGCCCCGTACGAAGGAAGATTCCATCTATGTGGACAGCACGCCGGCCGAGTTCGAAAAGCTGGCGCTACGGGCTTTCCGTCTCGTAAAGAAAAAGCCACAGGAACACCGCATCGTCTTCCTGAAATCCTGGAACGAATGGGGGGAGGGCAACTACATGGAGCCTGACCGACAGTACGGCCACGGCTACATCGATGCGCTGCGTCGCGCTATGGACGCTTCTGAAAAAGAGATCTGAAGAATTCCAGCAAGCCCCACGGGCTGATCCGGTAGAGGATTTCCTTGAGACGCGCCCGCTTTTCAAACGTGCTTCGCGCGAAAGCGCGGCTTCGGCGGCGTGCCCGTTCGAGCGGCTGGTCGAAGATGCTGGAAATGAAGGCGAGCAGGTTTTCCTCCATTCGGTCGATGTCGCGCTCAGGCCCGGTGAGTGCGGGCGTGCGCATCATCTTGAGATAGAGTTCATCGTTCTGGTCGATGCGCCGGATGGCGTCGATGACTTCGCTCCAGGAGCGGAAATCGTGGCAGTTGACGAAGGCCTGCGTGTTGAACTCCCTGCCGATGAAAGGGTTTCCCCAGTAGATCGGGATGGTCTGGGCCGCGAAGGCATCCATCAGGACAGGGGACGTATAACCCGGCTGGCTGCATTCCTCGAAGGCGATGCTGAATTTGCAGTTGGCCAGGAAGGGCTGCTTCTCGGAGACGACGCCCTCAAGGGTATTGCGGAGCGCGCCGCCCGCTTCTACGGGCCGGTATTCGGAGAGGCGGTCGAAGAACAGGCTCCGCTCCGGCGTCTCTTCCTCCGCACCGTAGTGGAAACCGCAGAAGCAGCCTTTGCTCCGGATATTGTCGGATGTGAAGTAGGTCTTGTCGTTCATCTGGGCGAAGGTCTCCCGGTCGAGATAGTAGGCCGGGAAGCGGAAGTACCGGTCGCCCAAAGTAATGTAATCCAGCCCGATCGCGTAGTCACAGAAATTGAAATCGGGTGTGATGTCCTCCCGGGTGTAGAAGATCTTCACGCAGTCGTAGCGCAGGTGCCGTTCCCCGTAATTCGAATAGAACAGGTAGTCCGGTTCCTTGCTCAATTCGACCTGATAGTTTTGCAGGAGCATGCGGTAAAGCAGGCTCTTCTCGGGCTCGAAACCCGGCTCGAAATCCACGAAAGCGACTTTGATCAGTTTACCCATGGTTCTTATGTTTGGACAAGTTGTTGACGAGGTAGTCTTTCGCCGCCAGGATCCAGCCTTTTTTCAAGATCATCAGTCGGATGGCGTGGCGATAGGGGTGGTAGAGCCCTTTTTCCCGGGCGTAGGCGGCCATTGTGCGGAAGCTGGCCAGACGGTTCTTCCAGCGGGCAGGGTCGCGCCGCTGGCTGGTGGAACTGCCGTAGATGTGGTAGTGGTAACGCGCCGTTTCGTCGCTGGCGATCCGGCCGGCGGAGAGCAGGCTGCAGATCAAGAAGCAACTGTCCTCGGCGCTGTGGGTGTCGGGGAAGCGGATCTGATTGTCGGTGAGCAGGCTCCTTCGATACAGATAGGTCGTGAAGTAGGAAGTGAAGCGGCAGAGGTAGCGCTTCTTGGCCTTTCCCGTAAAGGCGCCGGGTACAACGGCCGGATTCTTTTTCAGGACTGTTGTGCCGTCGGGATGCTCGAAGACAATGCTTCCGAAAGCCAGGTCGGCATCGGCTTTTGAGGCCGCTTCGTAGAGCGAGGCACAGAATCCCGGGTCCAGCGTGTCGTCGCTGTCGAGGAATCCGACATAGGTTCCGGACGCTTTTTCAATGCCCAGGTTGCGGGCGGCGCCGGGGCCGGAGTTGACAGCCGTCTCGCAGAAGACGAAGCGCTTCGGGCCTTCGTAAGCATCCAGGCGGGTATGGGCGAAATCTATGCTGTCATCGCTCCCGTGGTCATCGACCAGGACGACCTCGAGTTCGTCGAGTGTCTGGGCGAGGACGCTGTCGAGGCATTCCGCAAGGTGGGCGCGGGCGTTGTAAACGGGAATGACGAGCGAAACTTTCACCATATCAAGCACTTTTCTTGCGGGCGATGCGCCGTTTGAGTTTATAGGGCCAGCGGGCGATGCGCTGGGGAATCTTGATGAGCCAGCGGACGAGCTTGTTGGCGGCAAAGGTCAGGCGGTCCGACAGGCCGAAAGAGGGGACGGGCAGCCCCCTCAGGGCATAGGCTTCGCGGATAACAGCGTCGATGCGGGCTTTCTGCATGCCTTGCGAAGGTTCGATGCGGCGCACGAGCCAGGATGGCATCGAATAGAAGCGGGAGAACCAGGTGTGGAGGCAGAGCGTGCGTCCCTGCGGGTCCAGCGCGATGGTCGTGATGCCGTCTGCGTGCCGGCGTGCCGGCAGGTACAGCGTAGGGAAAGTGTCGGCCATCCAGTGGAAGAAGGGATAGTAGGGCTCCTTGTCGTCCAGCCTGCTGACCAGCGCCTTGCGTTCGAACCGGGTCCGGATCAGCTGCAGGTTGAATACGTTGAAGAACGGGTTGGTGACTGTCTTGTCGCGTCCTGTAGTAGCCTCGTCGCCGTCTGAGCAGCCGATGTTGGCGTAGCCGCCTTCCAGCAGGGTGCCGACCAGGTCGAGGACGGCCTGAGGGTTGACGATGAATGCATCTTCGTCCACGTTGATGGCCACGTCGCAGTCTTTGTCACGGAGCATCGTGTAGAAATAGCCGTCCGCCGTCTGGTCGGTCAGCCGCACACAGGGGATCGTATTCCCTTCCGCGTCTTTCCAGTCGCGGAAAAGCCCTTTCGAGAGGCGGTAGAGCCGCAGGTCGAACGAGCGGGTGAAGATCTTAATGCGTGGCTGCGGCATCCTTGCGGGTCTTGAAATGGCGGTACAGGCCCCATCCGGCGGCGGAAAGGATCAGCAGGTACATCAGCACCACGCAGATCGTGGCGATGCGGTCGCCTTTGCGGACGCTGTCGGGGTCGAAGATGAAGGTGATGTGGTGCGAGCCCTCGGGTACATTGAGGGCACGCAGCAGGTAATTGACGCGGAAATGCGCTGTTTCCTGGCCGTCTATCGTGGCTTTCCAACCGTACGGATAGTAGATTTCAGAGAATACGATGGTGCCGGGCGTGGCGCTCCGGTAATCGTAATCGAGTTGTTTGGGCGTGAAGGCCGTCAGATGTACTTCGGCATCCGGCGCGATGCCCGGCTGCGTTTGGGCGGCGAAGGCTTCGAATTCCCGGTCGAGGACGGCCGTCGTGGTAAGGTCAATCTGGTCCAGGGCGTTACTTTCAGCCCGGGCGCCGTCGACCACCATCAGCTTTTCCACGAACCAGGCGTTGCCCATCGCGCCGGGGTTCCGCTGGACGATGGCCTGGCCACTCTCCTGGTCGGGTACGATGAGGTATTTCGTGTTGAGCATGTCGATCACGGACATGTGGTATTTCGACAGATGCTCGTCGATCAGGTCCTGGTAGCGGCGCAGTTTGGCGGCGTGGTAGCCGCCGACCGACTTGAGCCGGTAGGAGGTCCGGGCGTCGTTGAAGGTGTTCGTCGTGAGGTTCATCACGCGGAAGTTCGGGTCTTCGTCCTGGAGGATCGTGGTCTCCCAGGGCTGCTCGGCGAAGGCGCTTTGGGTATTGCGGGGGAGCTGGAAATGACTGTCGTTGAAGTAGCGTTTGTCCACGGGCCACATATCGGCGAGTACCAGTACGCCGAGGATGGCGATCATCGCGGCGCGCGGGACCTTTTTCTCAAGGAACAACCATAACAGGACCGCTGCCGCAGCGATAAAGGCGAAACTGCGCCAGGCGTCGCCGGTCAGGAGGGCGGCGCGGTCAGCCACGATGGCTTCCATTACTGAAGCGGGCAGCTGCGAAGCGTAGTATGCGTCGTTCGGGCCGGCAAAGGAGTATAAGGATTTGCCCAGCAGTGCGAAGAGCAGGCAGAGTCCCGCCGTTACGCCGGCCGAGATGAAGAGGCTCTTGCGCAGTTTCTCTTTGGGAACCGATCCATCCATCAGGGCCTTGACGGCCAGGAATCCCAGCAGCGGCATGGCGACCTCGGCCACAATCAGGATCGAGGAGACGGCGCGGAATTTATTGTAGAGCGGGAAATGCTTGAAGAAGAACTCGGTGAGCCACATGCAGTTGTGCCCCCAGGCAAGGAGGACGGAGAAGACCGTGGCGGCCAGCAGCGCCCATTTGTAAGGACCGGCCACGACCAAGCATCCCAACAGGAAGAGGAAGCACACGATGGCGCCCATATAGACATTGCCGGCGGTAAAAGGCTGTTCTCCCCAGTAAAGCGGGGTGTTGGCCGCGAAGTCGCGCGCCGTGGCCGCAGGGGCGCCGAGCGCCTTGACGGCCTGGTAAGTATGGGATTTCGGGCCGAGCGGATAGTTGGAGGAGCCGCCCTTGAAGCCGGGAATCAGGAAGGAAAACGATTCGTCGATGCCGTAGCTCCACTGCGTGGCGTATTCCAGGTCAAGACCTTTCTGCGGAGCGGCGCTTTCGTCCGTGGCCTCCACGAGGTCGGAGTGGCCGCCGCGCATGGTTTCGCGGGCGTATTCCTGATTGGCGAAGATGTTGGCACTGCCTGTTCCCAGGCCGATGCCGAGCGCCGCCACGAAGACCAGCGTGGAGATGCCGAGGGCCTTCCAGCGTTTCTCACGGGCGTGGATCCAGACTTCCGCCAGGAAGAAGAGCCCGATCATCATGAACAGGTAGTAGGCCATCTGCGGATGGATGCTGAAGCCGACGGCGGTGAACAACATCACGAACACGGCGCCCAGCGCATATCGGCCCCTGAAAATCAGATAGAATCCGGCCGCGACAAGGGATATGTAGGAGATGGCGATGGTCTTGCCGCCGTGTCCGGCGGCGATGATGACGATGAAATACGACGACAGCGCCACCGCGATGGCACCCACGATCGACAGCCACTTGTCCACGCCGAAACTCCGCATCAGGATGAAGAAGCACACGAAGTAGAAGATCAGGATCCAGGCCGGATGGTAGGGGCCCCGCTGAAGGAAACCTTTGATAGGACCCAGCAGCGTGTCGGCCTGGTAGCGGCCGCCGCCGATCTGGTAGGAAGGCATGCCGCTGAACATCGATTCGTTCCACCAGGTATGGTCGCCTGTCTGTTCGGTGTAGCGGAGGCTTTCCTGGACAGCCGAAACTGCGTTGACGTCGTCGGCCGATTGGAGGACCTTTCCACTGAGCACGGGCTTGCAGTAGATGAAGGCCAGTGCGAAGAAGATGATCAGGGCAGCGATCGTGGCTGCATATTTCTGGAGGAATGCTTTCATAGGATGTCGATGTTGTCAAGATGGTCGCCCCGTTGCAGGGCGACGGGGTCGCCTTGTTCGAAGATCAGGAAGTCTCCGATGCGGAGCGACAGGTGCAGACTCAGTTGTTCCAGCGTACGGACGACTTGCTGGCGGAACGCCTCTCCCTGTTCCCCGACAGGCTGGAAATCGCGGCTTACCCAGGTGGCACGGTCGAGAAAGGGCGTCGGCGAGCCGCCGGCCGTCAGGCCGTAGAAGAGGACGGCGGGCGCCCAGCTGTGGAAATAGCGGCTGGCAAAGCGGGGCGCGATGGCTTTGCCGGCCTTCTCGATGCGGATGCACCGGCCGCGGAAGGCCAGGGCTCCGCAGCAGTCGTCGGGCAGGCAAAAGCGGTCCGCATCCCGTACCAGGGTGATGTCCGGGCGGGCGTACCAGCTGCCGTCGGGCCTGACGACGTGGATGTTCATGAGAGTGCGAGCTTGATTTTGGTCAGCTGCTGCTTGGTATCGAGCGTGAAGTCGCCGTCCATCATCCAGCTGTAGTAGGAGGGCTCTTTCCGGAGGACGTCGGCCACCTTCCTGCCCTTGTGCTTGCCGAAGTTGAACACCGGCTCGTCGTTGTCGTCGAGGACGATGCGGCCGGCGTAATCTACGAAGCGCGACTGGCAGGAATACTTCGACAGGTAGGACACGTCGTTCTGGAGCGGGTCTTCCTCGTCGTTCCCGTAACGGTCGAGCTGGGCTTCGAGCACCTCATAGGTGGCCATCGTGTCGGCTTCCGCCGAGTGGGCGTTGTCGAGGTTCTGGCCGCAGTAGAACTTGTAGGCGGCTTTCAGGGTGCGCTGCTCCTTCTTGTGGAAGATGTTCTGCACGTCGACGAGTTTCCGCTTGCGGAAGTCGAATTCCACGCCGGCCCGCAGGAATTCCTCGGCCAGCATCGGGATGTCGAACTTCAGGGAGTTGTAGCCCGCGATGTCGCAACCTTCCATCAGGCGGGCGAGCGACTTGGCTACCTGCTTGAATGTGGGGCAGTCCTTCACATCCTCGTCGCTGATGCCGTGGACGGCCTGGGCGCCGGGGGTGATGGGGATGGTGGGGTTGATGCGACGGGTTTTGACCTCCACTTTGTTGGGTTCACCCGGAGCGCCGGGCGAGACCTTGACGATGGAGATTTCCACGATCCGGTCGGACGCGACGTTGAGGCCTGTACTCTCGATGTCGAAGAACAGGAGCGGATTCTTGAGGGCAAGTTGCATAAGCCCTCTGGGTTAGGCGTTGATCATCACAGGCATCAGCAGGGCGCGGATGTCCACGCCGGGCTTGGCTTCGTCTGCCGAGACGATGAGGGCGGCGCGGGCCGGGTCGGCCAGCTGCATGCAGATGTTCTGGTAGGGCAGGTTACCGAGGATCTCGAGCAGGAACGGGGCCTTGAAGCCGATTTCCATTTCCTGGCCGTCATACTGGCAGGGGAGTGTCTCGTGGGCGGACATCGAGAAGCCGAGGTCCTGTGCGGAGATCAGCAGTTCGTTGAGGCTGAGCTTCAGGCGGATCTGGTTGGAGATCTGGTTCGAGCAAACGGCGATGCGCTTGACCACGCCCAGCAGGTCGGCGCGGCCGATGACCAGGTGGTTGTTGTTGTTCTTGGGGATGACGCTGCGGTAGGCCGGATAGTTGCCTTCGATCAGGCGGCATACCAGGATGTTGCTGCCGAAGCTGAAGTAAGCGTTCTTGTTGTCGTAGCGGATGGTGATGTCCTCGTCGTAGCGGGCCAGGATGCTCTTGAGGATCGAGGCGGGCTTCTTGTGGAGGATGAAACTGGACTTCTGCGAGAGTTTGGCGCCAGAGAAGCTGTAGCAGATGAGCTTGTGGGCGTCGGAGGCGACCAGGGTGGTGACTTCCGGGTCGATGTCGAAGAAGATACCGTTCATCACCGGGCGGAGCTCCTCTTCGGCGGTGGCGTAGATGGTGTTGTTGATACCGTCGAGCAGGACGGCCGAAGGGATGATGACGCTTTCTGAAATTTCATTGATCTCAGGCAGTTCCGGGAAATCAGCCGCGTCGAAGCAGGGGATCTTCGAGGCACCGCTGGCCCAGACGATGTCCATCACGGAGCTTCCCGGGTCCACGCTGAAGGAGAGCGGCTGGTCGGGGAACTCCTTGAGGGAGTCCGTCAGAAGCTTGGCGGGTACAGCCGTGGCGCCTTCCTGGGAGACCTGTGCGATGGCGATGGTGGTCTTGAGGGTGGTTTCACCGTCTGAGGCCGTGACCGTCAGGGTGTTTCCTTCGAGCTGGAAGAGAAAGTTCTCCAGGATGGAGTTGGTGGGCTTGGGGACGATGACCTTGGAAACGGACATCAGACCGTTGAGGAGTTCGGAACTTGAGACTGAAAATTTCATATTTGGTATAATTTTTATTATTTCTAAATCTGTCTATCAGAATTACAAATATAATAAAAATAGGACAATATGGGTAAAAAAATTCTTTATCTGATTCTAATTGTCGCAGTATCAGGACTTACCGGGTATTTTGCCGCTACGCGTGCGTTCGACCGGCGTGCGGCTGAAAACGAGGAATATGCCCAGATCGCCGGTGTGGCGACGGGTGACAAAAAGTCAGTCCCTCAGCGTCGTGTCGAAGTGGCCAACGTGCCCAACTTCTCCGACGCCGCCGAGTCGGCCGTCCAGGCCGTCGTATACGTCAAGGTTGCTCAGAAGGCCAATTACCAGGGCGGCTCGCTGCTCGACCTGATCTTCGGCTTCCCCCAGACGCCCCGTGACCAGGTAGGCCTGGGCTCCGGTGTGATCATCCGTCCCGACGGCTACATCGTGACCAACAACCACGTGATTGCCGGTGCCGATGTCATCGAGGTGACCCTTGAAAACAACAAGGTCTATCCCGCCAAGCTGGTGGGTACCGACCCTGCCACCGACATCGCCCTGATCAAGATCGATGCGGAAGACCTTCCGGCCATCCGGATAGGCAACTCGGACGACCTCAGGCTGGGTGAGTGGGTGCTGGCCATCGGCAGCCCCTACGACCTGCGTTCGACCATCACGGCCGGCATCGTCAGCGCCAAGGGTCGTTCGATGCCGAACTATGACGGCCAGTACCGTGTGGAGTCCTTCATCCAGACCGATGCGGCCGTGAACCCCGGCAACAGCGGCGGCGCCCTCGTCAACGCGGCCGGCGACCTGGTGGGTATCAACACTTCCATCATCTCGCGGACCGGCTCCTATGCGGGCTACTCCTTCGCCGTTCCGGTGAACATCGTCAGCAAGGTCGTGGATGACTTCATCGAATATGGTTCCGTGCAGCGCGCGATGCTCGGCGTGAGCATCACTGACGTGACCGCCCAGCTGGCCGACCAGGCCGACCTGACGGAGATAGACGGTGTCTATGTGATGGATGTCCAGCGGGACAGCCCCGCCGAGAAAGGCGGCATCCAGAAAGGCGACGTCATCAAGGAGGTCAACCTCAACGCCGTCCACAACAGCGCCGGTCTCCAGGAGCAGATCAGCAAGCTCCGCCCCGGTGAAAAAGCCGTCGTCACCGTCTTCCGTGAAGGCCACCAGCACGAGATCATCGTCACGCTCTAGACCGTCATTCGCTCCCTGCGGTCGCGGCTCTCGCTTCGCTCGGGTCCCGGCTTGACCGGGAATCTTGTGAAAAACTTGAAACAATCCCGACGGGATTGCGTATAAATAAGTGTCGCGATTTTTGCGGCACTTGATTTTTTCTATGCGTCAGTTAAAGATTACCAAATCGATCACCAACCGTGAGAGCGCATCGCTCGACAAATATCTTCAGGAAATCGGTCGGGAAGAATTGATTACAGTAGAGGAGGAAGTGGAACTCGCCCAACGGATCAAGAAGGGCGACCAGGAAGCCCTCGATAAACTCACCCGGGCGAACCTCCGGTTCGTCGTCTCCGTAGCCAAGCAGTACCAGAACCAGGGCATCAGCCTGCCCGACCTGATCAACGAGGGCAACCTCGGCCTGATCAAGGCCGCCGAGAAGTTCGACGAAACCCGCGGCTTCAAGTTCATCTCCTATGCCGTGTGGTGGATCCGCCAGTCGATCCTGCAGGCACTGGCCGAGCAGAGCCGTATCGTGCGCCTGCCGCTCAACCAGGTAGGATCGCTCAACAAGATCAACAAAGCCCTCTCGCAGTTCGAACAGCAGTATGAGCGCCAGCCCTCGCCCGACGAACTGGCCGACATGCTCGAGATTCCGCGCGAGAAGATCGCCGATACGCTCCGCGTCTCCGGCCGCCACGTCTCTGTGGACGCCCCGTTCGTGGACGGTGAAGACAACAGCCTGCTCGACGTACTGGTCAACAACGACTCGCCCAACGCCGACAAGGGACTGGTGAACGAGAGCCTCAATACCGAGATCGAACGCGCCCTCTCTACGCTGACCGAGCGTGAACGCGACATCGTGAAATACTTCTTCGGCATCGGCTGCCAGGAAATGACCCTCGAGGAGATCGGCGAGAAGTTCGGCCTCACCCGGGAACGCGTCCGCCAGATCAAGGAGAAAGCGATCCGCCGTCTGCGCCACAGCGCCAGAAGCAAACTGCTCAAGGGCTACCTGGGCTAACGGGATCGTCGTATGGGAGGCTTCTGGCAATCCATCGGAAGCGGCATTGCTGCGTTCAGCGATTTCATCTGCGGCTATCCGCTTTTCTTCCTGCTCATTGGCGGGGGGTTGTTCTTTTTGATCTATTCGAAGTTCGCCCCGCTGCGCTACTATGGGCGGGCCATCGGCGCCCTGCGGATGAAAGACGATTCGGCCGCCGGTCAGATCTCTTCGTTCGAAGCGCTGACCAGCGCCATTGCCGCAACCGTCGGTATGGGCAACATCGCCGGCGTGGCGGTCGCCCTGTCGATCGGTGGTCCCGGTGCCATCTTCTGGATGTGGGTCAGCGCCATCGTGGGTATGGCCACCAAGTTCTTCGAAGGAACCGTCGCGGTGATGTACAAGGGACATGACGACGCCGGCGAGGTGCAGGGCGGCCCGATGTATATGATTATGGAGGGCCTTGGAAAGAAGTGGAAGCCGCTGGCTGTGTTCTTCTCCATCTTCGGCCTGTTCGGCACCCTCTGCATCATGCAGTCGAACCAGCTCACCGAATCGATCACTACGCTTTTCGTGGCGCCGGAGCAGAATACGGCACTGCTTCGATTCTTTATCGGCGTGGCCATTACGGTAATCGTTGCTTTTGTCGTGATCGGCGGTATCCAGCGTATCTCCAAGATTGCCACCAAACTCGTTCCCACGATGGTGGCGCTCTATTTCCTGCTGGTCCTCTTTATCCTGATCCGGCACGCGTCGTATGTGCCGGGCGTTTTCCGCGACATCTTCGTCGGAGCCTTTACGCCGCGCGGCGCGCTGGGCGGCGGCCTCGGCTCGATCATCATGATCGCCCTGACGGGCGTGCGCCGCGCCGCGCTGGTCAACGAAGCCGGCGTCGGTACCGCCTCGATGATGCACGGCGCTTCGAAGAACAACGAACCTGTGCGCGAAGGCCTTGTGGCGATGATCGGCCCCTCGATCGACTCCGGCCTGGTGTGCACGCTGACCGCCCTGGCCATCCTGGTCGGAGCTGCCATCGACCCTTCCATCATGCCCGCCGGTTCCGGGATGGGCTCCATGGAAGGCTTGAAATTCGCGCTCAACGCTTTCAATGCTTCGATTCCGGGCATTGGGGGCTATCTGCTGTTCGTGATGGTCATCCTCTTCGCGTTCAGCACGATGTTCTCCTACTCCTACTATGGACAAAAATGTACCGGTTTCCTCTTCGGCGCCCGGTATTCCAAATACTACAACTATTTCTTCCTGGCGATGCTGGTCGTAGCCGCCGTCATTCCGCTCAAAGTCGCCGTCAGCATGATTGACGCCGCCTACGCTCTGATGGCCTTCCCGACCATGTTCACGCTCTTCTGCCTGGCGCCCAAGGCCCGCAGGGAGATGGACCGCTATTTTGCCAAACCTGCTAAAAAGAAAGAATGATGAATCCGCTTGAGTATATTGCTGCAGCTGCAAGCCGCTGCGTTACGGCCCTCTATGGTACGGAACCCGCCCCCGGTCTGATCCAGGTGCAGCCTACCCGCAAGGAATTCGAGGGTGATGTGACCCTCGTCGTCTTCCCTCTGCTGAAAACCAGCCACAAAGCCCCCGAGGCCACGGCCACGGAGATCGGAACCTGGCTGCAGGAGAACGAACCGCAGGTGGCCGGCTTCAATGTGGTCAAAGGATTCCTCAATATCAAGATATCGGGTGCCTATTGGGCGTCGAACCTGGCCCAGATCGCCGCGCAGCCCGACTTCGGACAGCTGCCCGCGAGCGGCAGGACCGTCATGGTCGAGTTCTCGAGCCCAAACACCAACAAGCCGCTGCACTTGGGACATATCCGCAACAACCTGCTGGGTTGGTCGGTGAGTCAGCTGCTCGCTGCTTGCGGACACAAAGTGCTGAAGGTGAACCTGGTGAATGACCGTGGCATCCACATCTGCAAATCGATGCTGGCCTGGCTCAAGTGTGGTGGCGGCGAGACGCCGGAGACCTCCGGCAAGAAGGGCGACCATCTGGTAGGCGACTACTACGTTAAGTTCAACGACCTGCTCAAGGCTGAAGTCGCGCAGCTGGTAGCCGGCGGCATGCCGCAGGAAGAAGCCGAGAAAAACGCCCCCATCCTGCAGGAGGCGCAGGCCATGCTCGTAAAGTGGGAGCAGGGTGATCCCGAGGTCCGTGCGCTCTGGGAAAAGATGAACGGCTGGGTCTACGCCGGTTTCGACGAGACCTACCGCCGCCTCGGCATTTCGTTCGACCGCATCTACTACGAATCCCAAACCTATAAGGATGGCAAAGCCCTTGTGGAAGAGGGCCTTGAGAAAGGTGTGCTCTACCGCCGCGACGACGGCAGCGTGTGGTGTGACCTGACGGCCGACGGCCTCGATGAGAAGCTGCTGCTCCGCAAGGACGGCACCTCAGTCTATATGACGCAGGACCTGGGCACGGCCAAGCAGCGTTACGACGAATATCACTTCGACGAGATCATCTACGTGGTGGGCAACGAGCAGAACTATCACTTCCAGGTGCTCAAACTCATCCTCGGCAAGCTGGGCTTCGCCTGGTCCGACGCCATCTACCACATGTCCTACGGTATGGTGGAACTGCCCGAAGGCAAGATGAAATCGCGCGAAGGCACGGTGGTCGACGCCGACGACCTCCTCGACCGTATGTACGCCACGGCGAAAGAGACCTCGCTGGAACTGGGCAAACTCGAAGGAATGTCGGAGCAGGAGCAGGACGAGCTCTTCAAGATGCTCTCGCTCGGCGCGCTGAAGTATTTCATCCTCAAGGTCGATCCGCGCAAGACGATGCTTTTCGACCCTCGCGAATCCATCGATTTCAACGGCAACACCGGCCCGTTCATCCAGTACACGCACGCCCGCATCTGCTCAATCCTGCGCAAGGCGGCGGAAGCCGGCTACAAGCCTTCCGTCACAGGCGCTGCGCTGCTGCCCAAGGAAGAGGGTATCGTCCAGATTCTCAGCGGCTATCCTGACAAGATCCGCGAGGCAGGTGCCGCCCACTCGCCCGCACTGGTGGCCAACTTCGCCTACGACCTGGCCAAGGAATTCAACCAGTACTATCACGACACGCAGATCCTCCGCGAGGAAGACGCTGCCGTCCGTGACCAGCGCCTCTGCCTGATCTCGGTCATCGCCCGAACCCTCCGCCACGCGATGAACATCCTCGGCATCGCGCTTCCGGAACGGATGTAGTCCGTTTTCTGCAGGCCCGGGCTGTCAGCTGTACCGCCGGACTTCTGCCCGCCCGCACCGATGGGTGTTCAACAAATCGCGCGGTGTCTAGCGGGCATATTCGCCGATGATATAAGTCTGGTAGCCGGATGCTGCGTCGCCTTCGGGCAGGTATTCCCAGCGAAGCACCATTGCGGAGCGTGAGAGGCTGAGTAATTCGTAGCTCTGACGTTTTTCGAATCCGCTGTCGATGACCAGCCGTTTGTCGGCGTACTCCCAGGCTCCGATCCTGTTGGGAAAGAAGACCCAACCGTCCTTCACGAACAGGACATTGCTGGCCGGCGTCTCCGGAGCCCCGTCTTCTTTCGAGACGAGCGTGCCGTCACGGTAGGTTTCGGTCGAGACCCCCACGAGGTTCCAGTCCCCGACGAGGGATTTCTTGGGATAAGCGTTTTCCTGCACGGCAAGACCGGACACGGAGGAACAGCCGGCGGTGTACAGGAGGATCAGGAAACAAGTGGTCAGGTTCAGTACATTCTTCAGGCGAAATGTACTTTTCATAGGGCTTCGTTTTGCGTGCTACATAAGACAGATGCAAAACAGGGCCTGAATGTTGAGTCTTTTTCCCGTTTTGACAGTCCTTTGCGCGTTTTGACAGTCTCTTTTTTTTCGATTTGAGGAGGGAAGGGGCTGGGATGCTGCCGAAATTTGTAGGGTAATAAAACGATTCACCATGAAAATAATCATTACCCTCTTTTCAGCGGCCATTGTGCTGCTGTCGGCTACGACTTCCTGTGTAATCCTTGAAGGTGGCGGCGACAGTCCCAAGAACGCCGTGGATCTTGGTCTGAGTGTCAAATGGGCCACTTGCAACCTGGGTGCTTCTTCTCCGGAACAGCCCGGTGATTTCTATGCTTGGGGCGAGACGACGCCTAAAGCGAAATTCGGCTCGATGGAAGGCTATAAATGGAGTTATGCCGAGAAAAGCAGTTATGGCGACGAGATCCTCCTGTTTTCAAAGTATAATTCCCAAAGTAACCAGGGGAAAGTTGATAATAAGTCCAAACTGGACATTGAAGATGACGCTGCCCGTGCAAAACTCGGCGGAAAGTGGAGAATGCCGACGAAAAAGGAATTCCAGGAACTGCTCGACAACTGCGAGATGACCTGGACGACGCAAGGCGGTGTAGATGGAATGGAGTTCAAGAGCAAGATCAACGGCAATTCCATTTTCCTGCCCGCTGCGGGTTTTTATGCACCCAAAGGCAGTATGAACCCTTCGGGATCCATCCTGTCGGAAACCGGGAAAAGTGGCTATTACTGGTCGTCCGAACTGGCAGGGAGCGGTCCTGGAATGGTAGCGGCGCTCCGTATCCAGAGCAAATATCATAACCAATTGAACGCAGACAGGACGCAAGGCAGCACCATCCGTCCTGTTTCGGACTAGAATACCCTTCCTTTTTTGTATCTTTGTCCGAATGAAGCGATTCGGATTCTGCACGATCGTCCTGTTGCTGGCATTGGCCACCTGTTCCGGGTCCGTGTTCCAGGAGATGAAGGTCAAGCGGTTGCCGGACTTGAACTTGCCGCGGAACGGGCACGTCCTCGTGGACCTCGACGGTGAATTGACGGTAATCGGCGGACATACCACGGGTTTCGTCCTGACTGAAACGGCCGAATACTACAAGAACGGCAGCTGGCATCTGCTGGAGACCCTCTATCCGCAAGATTTCGGTTCCTGGGTGAAGCTTCCTTCCGGCGAAGTCCTGACAGCCGGCGGCTGTGAGCAATCCTTCGGACGCGGGCAGAGCTGGGGCGTAGAAAGTTATGACCCTTCCACCCACACTTTCGCGCCCCTTTCCATCCTTGATAGGCGCCGAACCCGTTTCAGCATGGCACGTTTGTCCGACGGCACCCTTCTTGTGAGCGGCAACTGGTATCAGGCGGATGCCATTGCCATCTGGTCGGCGGAAGCGGGCGGCCTTTCTGTAAAAGACGTATCCCAGGGTAGATCGATTCCCTTCGTCCTGCCCGTCAGCGCTGACAACGCCTATATTTTCGGCTGTGACGATCATTACGGTTCTGTCCTGGATCCGATCATCGTTGACCAGTTGAAGGGCGATGCGTTCCGTGTACCGCTGTTCGATCAGTGGCAGCCGGTTGCCAGCGAGTGCAGTGATATGTCGCGTTATTTCATCGGCGATGAGCGAATTGACGGATATGCATGGCTGTTTCACGTCCGTAACAAAGCGGATGGCCATTCCGGCATCATGAAACTGGTGGGAGGCGAGTTCTCCCTGTTGGATACGGATGGCCCCATTCCCATGACCGGTTTGGATGGAGAACCGATTACGTGGGGTGGCTTGCTCACCGACACGGCTGCGGAGGCATCCTGGCTGGTCAGCTTCAACGAATCGCCGGCGCAACGTATGTATTTCTGCAAGATGGAATACGGAGAAGCCCTGCGTGGCGGCAAGGCTCCCTTGACACTGTACTACGCCCGGATGTCGGAACCGGGAGTGTTCTCATCCGTTACGCTCCTGTCCGGCGGCCGTATTGCTGTTGTCGGCGGAATAGACAGCGACAATAATCACCCCATTGCCTGTGCATTCATCTTGAACCCCGAGCCGCCCGTTCGGAAATCCGTCATCTGGCTGGTTTTTGCCTTGTGCCTGCTTGCGGCCGCCGCGGCCGTTGTTTCCTGGCGGATCCGTCACGCCCGGAAAAAGGAAGAAACGGCAGGCTCAATCCCGGAGGAAACCGTTCCGGCAGCCGGCCCCGACGACCGCTTGGTACGGCTGATGGAACAGATTACAGACCAGATGGAAAAGAAAGAGTTGTTCCGAAAGAACGGCCTGACCAAGGAAGACCTCGCCCGGGCCGTCTCTTCGAATACGCGTTACGTTTCCGACTGTATCAATGCGATGGCAGGCTGCTCGTTCATCGATTATGTGAACGGCTACCGGATCCGCTACGCCCAGCGGCTGCTATACGAAAATCCGGAACTCCGCCTTTCGGAAATCAGCGAAGAGTCCGGATTCTCCAGCGAAGTCACTTTCTACCGCAACTTCAAGGCCCGTACAGGCCTCACGCCCGGCGAGTGGCTTACTTCCCAGAAAACTCCTTGATGACGCGCTGCGCGAGTTCGGGTTCGTTGGTCGTGATCTGGTCGACGCCCAGTTCGAGGAGCTTGCGCATGTCTTCTTCCTTGTTGACGGTCCAGGTGTTGACCACCATGCCGAGTTTGTGGGCTTCCCCGATCCATTCGGGATGCTCGTAGAATACGTTGTACTCGTAGTCGATGCCCGTGATGCCCATCTTGTGCAGTTCGGCCGGAGCGATCTCACCACCCAGGTATTCCACGACGTTCTTCGGCATCAACCGGGCGAATTCCTTGCAGGCGCTCAGGCTGAAGGAGATGAACTCCACGCGGTCTGCCACGCCCAGTCGGGTGATGGCTTCCACGCAGGCAGGAAGTGCGACGGCTTCGTACTGAGGGTCACCTTCACTCTTGAGTTCGAAGACCAGTTTCATTTCAGGATACTGCTTCGAGGCTTCGAGATACTCGTCGAGGGTAGGGATGATCTCGCCGTTCGACAGGCGGAGCGTATCGCAACGCAGGTCTGCCAGGGTGTTCTCATAGATCTTCAGCCCGTGGTAGGTGAAGTCGTGGTTGACGACAAGGGCACCGTCGCAGGTGAGGTTTACGTCGAATTCGGAACCGTAGGCGGCGATGCGGCCTGCGTTGAGGATGGATGCGATGGAATTCTGGGCCGATCCCTCGGTTTTCCAGTAGCCGCGGTGTGCGACGACCTGGGGTTCGGCGGGCTTTTCGCTGCAGGCTGTCATCAGGCAGCCGGCCAGCAGGAGGAGAAAGAGTCTTTTCATAGTACTGCAAAGATAGTGAATCCCCCGCCTCGTGGTGCTTGCAAATCAGAACAATTATAAATACATTTGCGGCTGTTATGGAAGACAGACCTATGCTGGACACGGAGCAGGTCCGGACCCGGCTCAACGAGCACGGGCTCAAGGCCACGCCCCAGCGTATCCGGGTGTACAAGGCCATGTGCCGGCTCGGCCATGCTGCCGCAGATTCCGTGTACCAGGAACTGGGTGCGGAGCGCGGTGCGATGACCCTTGCGACGGTCTATAACGTGCTGGAATCGCTTACCGAGGCGGGACTGCTGGTACGCCGTCCCAGCTTCAGCAACAAGATGTTCTTTGACGTGGAAACCGCACCCCATTTCCACTTGTACCGGCAGGACACCGGCCAGATGACTGATTTCCCCGATCCGGCGCTCCAGCAGGCACTGGAAGACCGCATCCGGGAGCGTATGCCGGAAGGTCTTTCTTTCGACGGGGTGGAAATCCAGATCCTTTGCCACAAAACGGATGAAAACGGAAACTAAACAACGGATCGTCGCCTGCGTCAAGGAAGTCCTGCCTTCGACGACCAAGACCTGCATCTGGATCATCAAGATTACGGTAGCCGTGTCGTTTGCCATGATGCTGCTCAAGTATTTCGACATCCTGCCCTGGATTTCGAATGCCGTGAGCCCGGTCTTCCGGATCTTCGGTTTGCCGGGATCCGCCGCACTGGCCTATGTGTCAGGCTATTTCGTGAACGTATATTCGTGCATAGCCGTCATGACCACCCTGGAACTCGACTGGCGTGCCCTGACCATCCTCTGCACGATGGTCATGTGCTCCCACTCGATGGTGCTGGAAACCGCGGTGATCAAGAAGACCGGCGCCAGCGGCGTGCGCTTGGTGATCGTCCGGACCCTGAGCGCCTTCATCCTGGGCATCGTGCTCAACCGGATCCTGCCCGGCAGCCCGGACCTGTCGGCGGCCGAGGCCGTCGCGGGCGAGAAACTCACGTTCTGGCTGACCCTCTGGCAGTGGTTCCTCTCGGCCCTGAAGCTGGTGTTGATGATGATCGCCATCATCTACTCGCTCAATATCCTGCAGCGCCTGTTGCGGGAATTCGGCATCATGGAGAAGATCGCCAAGGTGTTCCGTCCGCTGATGACCGTCTTCGGCCTTCCTTCCAACACGGTGTTCCTCTGGATCGTGGCCAACATCATCGGGCTGGGTTACGGTGCGGCGGCCATGCTCGACGAACTGGGACGCGGCGACGTGAGCCACCGCGACGTGCTGCTGCTGGACACGCACATCTGCATTTCCCACAGCAATCTGGAGGACCTTCTGCTGCTGACGGCCTGCGGCGCGGTATGGTGGATCCTGCTGTTGTCGCGCTGGGCGATGTCGATCCTGCTGGTCTGGGAGCAACGCCTGGAATTCTACATAAAAGATACTGTTACAAAAAAATAACTACATTTGCAGGTTGAATCATTCCCGTCTATGAGCGTCCAAACCACCAAATGCCTGATTATCGGAAGCGGCCCCGCCGGCTATACGGCGGCTATCTACGCTTCCCGCGCCGCGTTGAACCCCATCCTTTTCGAAGGCCTGCAGCCCGGCGGCCAGCTGACCACCACGACTGTCATTGAAAACTTCCCCGGCTATCCCGAGGGTGTGGATGCCAACCAGCTGATGGCTGCCATGCGTGAGCAGGCCGTCAACCTGGGCGCCGACGTCCGACCGGGCTATGTCACGGCTGTCGATCTCTCGGAGCGTCCCTTCCGCGTGACGGTCGATGAAAGCGAGACCCTCCTTGCCGAGACCCTGATCATCGCCACCGGCGCCACGGCCAAATACCTGGGTCTGCCGAGTGAAGACAAGTTCCGCGGACTGGGTGTATCGGCCTGCGCCACCTGCGACGGCTTCTTCTACCGTGGCAAAGATGTTGCAGTGGTAGGCGGCGGCGATACCGCTTGCGAAGAAGCTACGTACCTGGCCCACCTCTGCCGGAAAGTCTATATGATCGTGCGGCGCAACGTGCTGCGTGCCTCCAAGGCGATGCAGGAGCGCGTGGCCCGTACGGAGAACATCGAGGTGCTCTGGGAATGCCAGACGCAGGAAGTGCTCGGCGACGCCTCCGGCGTGACGGGCGTCCGTCTGGTGCGCAAGAGTGGGGAAGTGTTCGAGAAACCCATCGACGGATTCTTCCTGGCCATCGGCCACAAACCGCAGTCGGACCTCTTCAAACCCTGGATCGCCACCGACGAGAACGGGTACATCCTGACCGAGGGCAAGACCTCCCGGACCAACGTCGAAGGCGTCTTCGCCGCCGGCGATGTACAGGACCCCCAGTATCGCCAGGCCATCGCGGCCGCCGGCAGTGGCTGCCGGGCCGCCCTGGATGCGGAGAGATACATTTTGTCAAAATTATAACTGAAGATGCGTTCCAGAATCCTCATCGCGGCGCTTGCCGCAATTGCCCTTCTTTCGTCCTGCAAGACCCAGTACGACGCCATCCTCTATGGCAGCGATACGGCAGCCAAGTACAAGATGGCCTTCGAACTGTTCGAAGCCAAGAAGTACGCCAAGGCGGCTGAGACTTTCGAAAACCTTTCGACGTACACCCGCGGCACCGCACAGGACGATACCGTGCAATTCTATTGGGGACTGAGCAACTACCGCTACGGCGACTACGTAACGGCCGAGAGCAATCTGAACCAGTTCATCACCACCTTCCCGATGAGCGTCTTCACCGAGGAGGCCAAGTTCCTGCGCCTCGACTGCCTCTACCACGGCACCTACCGTTACGAACTCGATCCGATGCCGACCTACAAGGCGCTCAGCGAGATGAACGTCTTCCAGATCGAGAATCCCAACTCCCAGTACCACGAGCGCGTGGACAAGATGATCGACAACCTGAAGGACCGGCTGGAAATGAAGGCTTACAAATCGGCCTATCTCTACTATCACATGGAGGACTACAAGGCCGCCCACTACGCGCTCAAGAACGTGCTCAAGGAAAACGCCGACAACCGCTACCGCGAAGAGATCCTTTACTATACGGCCCTGTCCGCCTATAAATATGCCGTCAACAGCATCGAGGACCGGCAGCGTGAGCGCTACCTCGTGTTCGTGGACGACTATTTCAACCTCATCAGCGAATATCCCGAATCCAAATACGCCAAGGAATTGGAGTCACTTTATACCAAAGTACAGAAATATTTAAAAAAAGATAACCAGGATGGATAACCAGAAAATCGCCCAGGTGCCCAACAACACCATTACCCGGAACCTGGCGGACTTCGCCGCCCCGACCGGAAACGTCTATGAGAGCGTGATGATCATCGCCAAGCGTTCCAACCAGATCGCAGCCGACATCAAGCAGGAACTCAACCACAAGCTGGAAGAGTTCACCAACTATGCCGACACGCTTGAAGAGACGTTCGAAAACCGCGAGCAGATCGAGATTTCCAAGTATTATGAGCGGCTTCCCAAGCCGGTGCTCATTGCGACCAAGGAATTCCTGGACGGCAAGATTTATTACCGCAAGGCTGAGTAGTCTTTCCAGATGCTCAAGCGGCTCCTCATCGAGAACTATGCCCTGATCGATCACCTGGATATCACGTTTCCAGGTGGTCTTGTCATAGTTACAGGTGAGACCGGCGCCGGAAAGTCCATCCTGCTGGGTGCGCTTTCCCTAGTGCTGGGCGGGCGCAGCGATGTCTCGGTGCTCAAGGACCCGACGCGCAACTGCGTGGTGGAAGCTACTTTTGAGCAGGAAGGCCAGGAGCGGTTTTTCCGTCGCATCGTCACGCCGCAGGGCCGTTCCCGGGCCTTTATCGACGACGAGCCTTCCGCCGTGGAGACGCTCCGTACGGAGGCGTCCTCCCTGGTAGACATTCATTCCCAACATCAGCAACTGCTGCTCTCGGAACGGGCTTTCCAGCAGAATGTCCTCGACAGTTATGCCGGTATCAGCGGGGCCGTCGCGGCCCATGCCCGCAATTTCCAGGCGATGACCGAGGCGGAAAAAGCCCTCGCAGACCTGGATGCACAAATCGCCGCCGCCGCCCGCGAGCGCGATTACCTGGAGTTCCAGTTCAAACAGCTGGATGAGGCTTCGCTGCGGGAAGGAGAATTGGAGGAGCTGGAAGAAGAGCAGCGCAGGCTGGCACACGGCGAATCGGTGAAAGAACAGCTTTCGCGCGTGGAGCAGCTTTTTGAAGGGGAGGACGGCTCCCTGGAAACACGATTGAAAGAAATGGCCTCCTCGCTCGAGAAGGTCATTCCCTATTATCCCCAGTTCGAATCGCTCCGCAGCCGGATCGATTCGGCCCGGATCGAATTGAAGGATGTCCGGGAGGAAGTCTCTGCGCAGGACAGCCGGATCAGCTTTTCCCCGCAGCGGCTGGAGGAAGTGGACGAACGGCTGGCAACGCTCTATGCGCTTCTGCGCAAATTCGGTGTCGGTACGGTCGCGGAACTGATCGCCCAGCGCGACGACATCTCCGCCCGCTTGGGCGAAGGGATGGACCGGGAACTTGCCCGGGAGGGCCTGCTCCGGCAGGTAGAGTCGCTCCGCGCCTCCTGTCTGGCATCCGCCGAGGCCATCCACGCAGCCCGTGAGAAGGCCGCGCCTGGTCTGTCCGCCGTTTTGGAGGAAGAGGTCCGGGGACTCGAGATGCCGCGGGCCCGTTTTGAAGTCGGCGTGACGCGTCGGACGGAAGTTACCGCCGACGGCTGCGACGACATCAGCTTCCAGTTCGATGCCAACGGGCGGGGGCTCAAACCCCTCTCCAAATGTGCCAGCGGTGGAGAATTGTCGCGGATCATGCTCTGCATCAAGTCGATGCTGGCTCGCTACCAGGGCATGCCGACCCTTATCTTCGACGAGATCGATTCCGGCGTTTCCGGCAGTGTCGCCGAAAAGATGGGCCGCCTGATCGCCCGAATGGGCGAGCGGATGCAGGTGGTGGCCATCACCCACCTGCCGCAGGTGGCCAGCAAAGGCGCTGCCCATTTCCTGGTCTTCAAGGAAGCAGGCCCATCCGGAATGCGTACCTGCATCCGGCCGATCGAGGGCGAGAGCCGCCTTCGCGAAATCGCCCGCATGCTGAGCGGGGAAGGGATTACACCCGAAGCGCTGGCCAATGCCGGCGTCCTGTTACAAGCCAATAAATCAAAAAACAACTGATATGCGTCTGATCATTCAAGAATCGTACGGAAAGATGTCGCAGTGGGCTGCGGCATACATCGTCAAACGGATCAATGAATTCAAGCCCACGGCCGAGCGTCCCTTCGTGCTGGGCCTTCCCACCGGCTCCACGCCGATCGGCACCTACAAGGAACTGATCCATCTGAACCAGACCGGTCGGGTCTCCTTCAAGAACGTGGTCACTTTCAACATGGACGAATACATCGGTATCCCGAAAGACCATCCTGAAAGCTATCACACCTTCATGTGGAGCAATTTCTTCTCCCAGATCGACATTCCGGCCGCGAACGTCAACATCCTCGACGGCAACGCGCCCGACCTGGAGAAGGAGTGCGAAGCCTATGAAGCGAAGATCGCCGCTGTCGGCGGTATCGACCTGTTCATGGGCGGCATCGGCCCGGACGGCCACATCGCTTTCAACGAGCCGGGTTCCTCCCTGACTTCGCGCACGCGTGTCAAGTCGCTGACTACCGACACGATCATCGCCAATTCCCGTTTCTTCGGCGGCGACATCAACCAGGTCCCCAAGCGCGCCCTGACCGTGGGCGTCGGCACCATCATGGATGCCAAGGAAGTGCTGATCCTGGCCAACGGACACAACAAGGCCCGTGCGCTCTGCCATGCCGTGGAAGGCGCCGTCAACCATATGTGGACCATCTCCGTGCTGCAGATGCATCCGCGTGGCATCATCGTCTGCGACGACGCTGCCACCGTGGAGCTCAAGGTCGGCACGGTCAATTATTTCAAGGATATCGAGAAGGCGAACCTGGATCCTACTTCGCTAGCAGAATAGCGAAGTCGTCCTTGTCGTAAACCAGATTGCGGGTGGCGTGGTTGCGCCATCCGCTTTTTTCGTGGGTGCGGACGAACTGGAAGTTGCAGTGCAGCAGTTGCATCGGGTGAAGGTCAGCCTGGTCGGCAAAACCGGTGCCCTGCCGCATCATCGAGGATATGAAATACGTGAGCACGTCGTGTCCCTGGAAAGCGAAGTCATCCGGTTCTGCAAAGTACAGGGCCCGGTAGCGGAGGACGAAGTCCTGGTCTTCAGGATTGCTGTAGTCGACGAAATAGGGGACTGACGTGTGAATGGAAAGGTTGAAAAGTGCGTCCGGGTCGGAAGTTTCCAGGTTGCGGACACGGTTGGTGCACCAGACCTCGAGCGGGACGTTGCGCTTGGTCATGGCGTTCAGCGAACGCAGGGCTTCCGTAGCGAAACTCTTGTTCTCGGAGCCGATGATCACCTGGGCCGGTGCGGCGTGGGTTCCGGTGGAAGCCAGGGAGGAAAGATCCGAAAGCGTGGCTTTCCGATAGGGAAGGCCGGCCGTCTGGAGGCGGTCTTCGATTTTGGAGACCAAAACTGACTCTCCGCTTGAATGGCTGGAAACCAAGACAATGGGTCCGTGGTTACGCCGAAGCGTGCCGATCAGGTTGTCGAGCTGGACGTCGGGAGACGGAGGGACCTGGAAGAGGAAAGGATGTTCGTCCACCAGGGAATCCACCTTGTGGTCGAGCGGCGAGACGAGGACAGCGCCGGTACGGTCGGAGAAGTGGAGGAACGGTTCCATCGTGGCCGCTTCGACAGGGCCGATGACCAGTTCACATTCTTCGAATTTGGGATCGGCCAGGATGGCGTCGGCACCCTGTGCCAGATCATAGACGTTGACCACCATGTGGGCACCTTTCTCCTTCTGCTCCTGAATGGCCATCAGCGCGCCGCTGTAGAAATTCAGGAACGAGGGGGAAGCGGTGCCGCCCTTGGCGTTGAAGGGAAGGACCAGGGCTATGTGGAGGGGCTCCCGGGAGGAGAACCAGCGCACTTTGCGGGCTGGCATCATCGGCTCTTCCGGTTTCTCTTCCACGGTTTCCGCCACTTTCTCATCGGTGTTGGCGGAAAGTTCCCGGGTCTGTTCCACTTCATCGTCAGGCTGCCCTTCGCCCATCACGGGGATGAGCAGGATACGGCCGCGGATGCTGTCGGCATCCGACAGGCCGTTATACGAGAGGATCTCGCTGGGGGAGAGACCGTATTTGCGGGCGATCGAGCCAATGGATTCGTACCAGCGCACGCGATGTTCGATCACGCGCTCCACGACTAGACCTTCCGCTGCGTCCGGCTCTTCCACCTGCTGCTCCCCGACGGGCTCTTCGGGCTGTGCCTTTTTCTGCTGCTCCTCCGCCTTGGCGAGGGCTTCGGAAACGGGAACGAAGAGGATCGAACCCGCCTTCAGCCCGTCCTTTAGGTCGGGATTGGCGGCAGAGAGTTCTTCTTTGGTCACGCCATAGGCCTTGCAGATCGAGAAGACCGTCTGCTTGGGAAGTACCTTGTGCAGGAAATACACCTTTCCGGCGACGTTCGCCTTCTCGGTCGAGACCACCACTTCCGGCGCATCATAACCCTGCGCGGGAAGTGTGAAACTGGCCGCCAGGAGGAGGAACAAGAGGAGGGAAAGGCGTTTCATCGGTACTTATTCGGGTTTCTTGGTCGTATTGCGGGTCTTGATGTATTCGGCGTTGAGGCCTTCGACGATCTCCTGGGTGATGTCGAGGGCGGGGGCGCCGACCATCACGACGTTGGAAGAGGCCGTGGTGGTGAGGATGGCGGCGAAGTTGTGCTCCTTGTTGTATTCTTCCAGGTAGGTCTGGATGGCGTACATCACCTGGTTGAGGAGAACCTGGCTCTCTTCTGCGAGCTCCTGCTGTTTCTGGGCGGCTTCATTCTGGAGATTGGCCTGGCGCTGCTGCAGCGAGTTGTTCTGCTGCTCGGCGGCCGAACGGGTGAGCAGGCCCTTGTTGATGGAATTCTCGAAATTCTTGATGTCGCTCTCCAGCTTGCGGGCCTTCTTGTTCAGGTCGCTGTCCACGGTCTGGGCCTTGGCCTCGAAAGCGGACTGCAGGTCGCTGTACATGTCGTACTGCATCATCAGGGTGTCGAGACGCAGGTACACGATGTCACCGGCTACGGCCTGGATGCCGTCGGTGCTTTCGACCGGCTTGTGGTTGTTCTTCGGCGTGGTGAGCGAGAGGATCAGGGCGGCCACCGCTGCCACGACAGCGATGATGCTCAGGATTAAGGGAGTGTGTTTCATTGTATGGTTTGAATGATTGATTTTCGTTACGTTGTGCAAACTGCAAATATAAATAATTTATTTCAACTCTCCCAAATATGCTTGGATCGTACGCTCGAGACCCAGGTAGAGGGCGTCGCTGATGAGCGCGTGGCCGATGGAGACTTCCAGCAGGCCGGGGATGTTCTGCTGGAAATAGCGGAGGTTGTCGAGGTTCAGGTCGTGGCCCGCATTGAGCCCGAGTCCGAGCCGTACGGCTTCACACGCTGCTTTGTAATAGGGAGCGATCGCTTGTTCGCGGTTCGCCGGATAGCCCGCGGCATAGGCCTCGGTGTAGAGCTCTACGCGGTCGCAGCCGGTTTCGGCGGCATAGCGGATCATTTCGACGACCGGGTCGATGAAGATCGACACGCGGATGCCTTCGCGCTTGAACAGGCCGCAGATTTCCTTGAGGTAGGTGAGGTTGCTGCGGGTGTCCCAGCCGGCGTTGGAGGTCAGGACGTTCTCGGCGTCGGGGACGAGCGTCACCTGCGCGGGATGCACTTCCAGGACCAGGTCGCAGAAGCTGGGGATGGGGTTGCCTTCGATATTGAATTCGGTGGTGAGCAGGGGTTTGAGCGCACGGACATCAGCATAGCGGATGTGGCGCTCGTCGGGCCGGGGATGGACCGTAATGCCCTCTGCGCCAAACCGCTCGCAATTGACTGCGGCTTTCAGCACGTCGGGCATGTTACCGCCGCGCGCATTCCGCAGCGTGGCGATCTTGTTGATGTTAACACTTAATTTGGTCATGATGCGCAAAATTAATAATTTTGAATCCAATTATGAAAATTGCCTTATACATTCGCGACCGCAATAAGGATGTGGAAGCATTGTTGAAGCGTCTCCGCGAAAAGGGTGCCACGCTGGCCTGCTTCGGGGATGATTTTTCATCCTGGGAAGACCTTCCCGGTGATACGGAACTTTTCCTCTCCCTGGGCGGCGACGGAACTTTCCTTCAGTCGCTGACCTTCGTCCGCGACCGCGGCATCCCGGTGGCAGGCATCAATTTCGGCCGTCTGGGTTTCCTGACCACAGCCCGTGCCGACGATGTCGACACCTGGATCGACGACCTGTTGGGAGGACGCTTCACCGTCGAGGAACGGAGCCTGCTCCGGGTTACCTGCGCCGGCCTTCCGGACGATTTCTATCCCTATGCGCTCAATGAGGTCTCTCTCCAGCGCCAGGGCGCCAGCATGCTCGCGGTCCAAGTGCGTGTCGAAGGGCGTGAATTGCCGACTTACTGGGCTGATGGACTGGTGGTTGCTACGCCTACCGGCAGCACTGCCTATAATTTGAGCGTCGGCGGCCCCGTGGTGTTGCCTTCCTCGGCGGTGAATGTCATCGCGCCGATCGCCCCGCATAATCTCAATGTCCGCCCGCTGGTCGTCCCCGTGGATGCGGCGCTCGAGCTGACTTTCCATTCCCGCGAAGATTGCGCCCTGCTTACGCTCGACAACCGCTCCTGCCTCCTTCCGTCCGGTACGACGGTAAGCCTTTCCCGCGGCCGTTACGGACTGCGCTATGTCTCGCTCTCCGACAATAATTTCATCGGTGCGCTCCGGACCAAACTCCTCTGGGGTGAAGACCGCCGCAACGCGAACCTCTGAAGAACAATCCCATAAAAGCATATTTTTCAGCCATGGCTATTCCCCAGCATATCAGCATCATCATGGACGGAAACGGCCGTTGGGCCCGCCAGCAGGGCAAAATCCGTTTGTTTGGCCACAAAGCCGGTAAGGAGACGGTCCGCGAAGTAACAACCGAGTGCGCCAAGATAGGCGTACGCTACCTGAGCCTCTTCGCTTTCTCCGAGGAGAACTGGAATCGCCCCGCCGATGAGGTCAAAGGCCTCATGGAGCTGATGCTGAAGAGCATGATCGGCGAAAGGGACACGATGATGAAGAACAATATCCGTTTCCGCGTCATCGGCAATTACGCGCATCTCTCCGAGACCCTGCTCGAAGCCATCCGCCAGCTGGAGGCAGATACGGCCGGCAATACCAGGATGACCCTCATCCTCATGCTGAGTTACAGCGGCAAATGGGACCTGCTGCAGGCGGCCCGCCGCTTTGCGGCAGACACGCTGGCCGCCGGCCGCGAACTGCCGCTCGACGAGGATACCTTTGCTTCCTATCTTGCCACGGCCGGCATCCCGGATCCGGATCTGCTGATCCGCACCAGCGGCGAGCAGCGGATCAGCAACTATATGCTCTGGCAATGCGCCTACACCGAGTTCTGGTACACGCCGGTACTTTGGCCTGATTTTCGTACAAAGGACCTCCAACAAGCCATCGACGAATTCAACAAAAGGCAAAGAAGGTACGGGAAAGTAGAATAAGTCGAAAATTTGTGTAACTTTGTAAGTCTATTCGGCAAGGATTTGATGAAAAGGAAATTATTAGCGCTCTTGGCCTCCATCCTGGCACTTTCCGCATTTGCGGCGTATGCCCAGGATGCGGTTGTGAAGCCAGTGGAGATAGACTACAACAATCCTCAGTCCTACGTGGTGGGCGGCATCCGGGTATCGGGTGTCAAGTATCTGGGAGAGAGTCAGCTTCTTTCCGTTCTGGGCCTGCATCCCGGCGACAAGGTGACCGTCCCCGGCGACGATATCTCCGCCGCCGTCAAGCGGATCTGGCTCCAGGGCGCCGCATCGGACGTAGGCTTCTATGTCGATTCCCTCAGCGTCGGCCGTGACACGGCCTGGTTCCGTCTCGACATCCAGGAGCGTCCCCGCGTCGTTACGTGGAATTACGCCGGCGTCAAGAACAGCGAGCGTGATGACCTGAAGGAGAAACTCAAGTCCAGCACCCGCCGCGGCGCTCCGCTCTCCGAATACGTGAAGGCTTCCGCCGTCAAGACCATCAAAGACTATTTCAAGGAGAAAGGATACGCCGACGTGGAGGTCGACGTCGTCGTGGCCAACGATTCCATCATCAAGAACGCCACCCGCGTGACCTTCGACGTGAAGAAGGGGAAGAAGCTCAAGATCAAGGATATCACCTACGAAGGAAACGGCGAGATATCGAAGTTCAAGCTCGACAAGGCGATGAAGAAGACCAAGGACTCCAAGTGGTACAACCTCTTCTCGTCGAAAAAATTCCAGGAAAGCGAATATGTCGGCGACAAGGAGAAGATGCTCGAAGTCTTCAATGAAGCCGGCTACCGCGACGCCAAGATTGTGCGCGATTCCCTCTACCGCCATCCGGAAGACGGAAGGCTCGGCATCCATTTCGTCATCGACAAGGGCCGCAAATACTATTTCCGCAACATCACCTGGACCGGCAATTCCGAGTATTCGGAAGATGCGCTCAACGACGTGCTCCGCATCAAGAAAGGCGACGTCTACGATGTGGTGACGATGGAAAAACGCCTGTATTCCGGTGAGAAGGAGGGCGATATCTCGATCGCCAAGCTCTATCGCGACAACGGCTTCCTGTTCTTCAACGTTACGCCCGTGGAGTTGACCATCGACGGCGACTCCGTCGACGTGGAGATGCGCATGGTCGAAGGCAAGCCTGCCACGTTCAACAACATCATCATCAACGGCAACACCATCACCAATGAAAAGGTGGTACGCCGTGCCGTCTTCACCCGTCCTGGCTACCTTTACCGCCAGACCGACTTCGAGCGTTCCGTGCGCGAAATCTCTTCGATGGGTCATTTCGACGCCGAATACGCCGTCGATCCGAACAAAGGCTACAACCTGATTCCCAATTCCGTCAACAATACCGTCGACATCTCCTACAACGTGCAGGAGAAGGCCAACAGCCAGCTGGAACTTTCCGGCGGCTGGGGCAACCGCATGTTCGTCGGCACGGTGGGCGTGAGCTTCAACAACTTCTCGACCGCCAACTTCTTCAACAAGGAGGCCTGGCGCCCCGTCCCGTTGGGCGATGCGCAGACCCTCTCCATCCGCTTCCAGACGAACGGCTCCTACTATACGGCCTTCACGGCCAACTTCGTGGAACCCTGGCTGACCGGCAAGAAGCCGACCTCGCTCAACATCTCGGCCTACTTCACCCGTCAGACCAATTCCTATTCCACCTATTACTATCAGGTGCTCAACGACGACCAGTACATGGAAATCTATGGCGCGGCCGTCGGCCTGGGTACCCGCCTGAAGTGGCCCGACAACTACTTCGTGCTTTACAACGCACTCAACTGGCAGTCCTACAACCTGCAGGACTGGAACTACTACTTCATCTACTCGACGGGCCGTTCGCACAACATCAGCTGGTCGACCACGCTTTCGCGCAACTCCACCGACCAGTCCATCTATCCGCGCATGGGCTCCGACTTCAGCCTGGGCCTGCAGATCACTCCGCCCTGGTCGCTGTTCCGGAAGGACTGGCGTACCATCGACTATGACAATATGAGCGTCCAGGACCATTATCGCTGGATCGAGTACCACAAGTGGACCTTCAAGGGCAGCCTCTATACCCGGCTGGTGGGCGACCTGGTGCTGATGACCCGCGCACAGTTCGGTTACCTGGGCTACTTCAACAAGCGCTGGGGCTATTCTCCCTTCGAGGGCTTCATCGTCGGCGGTGACGGTATGTCGGGCTACAACACCTATGGCAACGAAGTGATCGGCCTCCGCGGTTACGACAACTACTCCCTGACCCCGTACGTGAACGGTGCCTATGCCGGCAACGTCTACGACAAATTTACGGTCGAGCTCCGTTATCCGCTCATCATGCAGCCCAGCTCCACCATCTTTGCGCTGGTCTTCCTGGAAGGCGGCAACAGCTGGTCTGCCATCAAGAACTTCAATCCTTTCCAGATCAAGCGCTCCGCGGGCGTCGGTCTGAGGGTCTTCCTGCCGGTGGTCGGCCTGCTGGGTATCGACTGGGGCTACGGCTTCGACAACGCACCCGACAGCGACAAGGGTCATTTCCATTTCCTGATCGGTCAACAATTCTAATTCTTAAGCCATGAAGAGAATCCTTATCGCCATCGTCGCACTTCTTGCCGGCCTGGGGCCGCTCAGTGCACAAAAGATCGGTTACATCAACACCGATACCATCCTCAGCGAGATTCCGGCCTACGTGGCTGCGCAGACTCAGCTGAACACCCTCTCTGACAAATATCGCGCGACGATCGAAACCGAACTGGGCAAGATCGAGACGCTCTACCAGAACTACCAGAACTCCCGCAATTCGATGTCCTCCACCCAGCGCCAGAACGCTGAGAACGAGATCATCACCAAGGAACGCGTGGTGCAGGAGAAGCAGAAAATCTATTTCGGAGAAGACGGCATCATGGCCAAGAAGGCCGAAGAACTGCTTACCCCTATCCGGGAACAGGTCGACAAAGCCATCGCCAAAGTGGCAGAAGCGGGCGGATACGGCCTGATCATCGACCTGGCTGCCCAGCAGGGCATCGTCTACAAGAATCCGGCGCTCGACCTGTCCGCCCAGGTGCTCTCTGTCTATAACAAGGACAATCAGTAGTAAACCTTTATTTTTACCAATACATTTGAAAGAAAGATGAAAAAGATCGTACTTCTTGCACTCTGTGTACTCTCGTTCGGTGCGCTTTCCCAGGCGCAGAATCTCAAGTTCGGACACATCAACACCAGTGAACTGATCGGCCTGATGAGCGAGCGGGATTCCGCTTTCGTCAAACTGCAGGCCTATCAGAACGACTTGATCGAGACCCTCGAGGGTATGGAAGCCGAGTACAACAACAAGGTCAACGAGTATCAGCGCAAGCGCAACGACTGGCTGCCCGCCGTCATCGAGACCAAGGAACGCGAGCTTCAGGAACTGGGTCAGCGGATGCAGCAGTTCCAGCAGAACGCCCAGCAGGAGATGGCCCAGATGCAGCAGACGCTCATGTCGCCCGTCATCGAAAAGGCCCAGAACGCCCTGACCAAGATCGCCAAGGCCAACAACCTGGTCTATGTGTTCGACCTTTCGGCCGGCTCGCTCATCTACTATGATGACGCCGTGAGCCTCGACCTGTTGCCGCTGGCCAAGAAGGAACTGGGCATTCCCGCCGAGAAGGTAGCTCCGACCCAGTTTACCGACAACGCGCAAACCAACTAATCAACACCATACCTAACTTAACCCTATGCAACATAAAGTAATTGACACGCAAGATGTTGTAATTAGGTTTTGTGGCGATTCGGGCGATGGGATGCAGCTGACAGGTACGCTGTTCGCTGACGCCTCGGCCTTGTACGGCAACGAGATTTCCACGTTCCCGGATTATCCTGCGGAAATCCGCGCTCCGCACGGCACAGTCTCCGGCGTTTCCGGCTTTCAGGTCCATATCGGATCGGGAGAAGTCAATACGCCCGGAGATTTTTGTGATGTGCTGGTAGCCATGAACCCCGCAGCGCTTCGCGCCAACGCGAAGTGGGCAAAACCTACGGCAACCGTCATCATCGACACGGACACGTTCGATGAAGCGCTCATCAAGCGGGCCGGCTACGCAACGCTGGACCCTGTAACCGAACTCGGCATCGAGGACAGGAATATCATTTATTCACCGATCACCACGCTGACCAAGGAAAGCCTCAAGGACAGCGGCATGGATCAGAAGGCCATCGTCCGTTGCAAGAACATGTTCACGCTCGGCATGTGCTTCTTCATGTTCAACCGCCCGCTGGAGTACACCTATGCCTACCTGGAGAAGAAGTTCAAGAAGAAACCGGCGCTCATCGAGCCCAACAAGAAGGTTCTCTTCGACGGCTTCAACTATGCTGCCAATATCCAGGCCATCGCCAATACCTATACGGTAAAGCCGGCCAAGCAGGAGAAAGGCGTGTATCGCAACATCAGCGGTAACCAGGCTACGGCCTGGGGTCTGATCGCCGCTTCCGAGAAGAGTGGTCGTCCGCTCTTCTGCGGTTCCTACCCGATCACCCCGGCGACGGCCATCCTCGAGGAACTTGCCATCCACAAGAACCTCGGTGTGAAGACCCTGCAGGCGGAAGACGAGATCGCGGGTATCTGCACCGCCATCGGCGCCGCCTATGCCGGCAACTTCGCCGTCACCACGACTTCCGGCCCCGGCCTCTCGCTGAAGAGCGAAGCGCTCGGTCTGGCTATGATTACCGAGCTTCCGCTCGTGCTGGTCGATGTGCAGCGCAGCGGCCCTTCGACGGGTATCCCGACCAAGACCGAGCAGACCGACCTCGCCCAGGCCCTTTACGGCCGAAACGGCGAATGCCCGATTGCCGTGGTCGCCGCCCACTCGCCGAGCCACTGCTTCGACGCAGCATTCTATGCCGGCAAGTATGCGATGGAGCACATGATGCCCGTCATCCTCCTCACGGAGGGCTTCCTGGGCAACGGCAGCGAGCCGTGGAAGATTCCTTCGATGAAGGATTACCCGGCCATCAAACCGCCGATCATCGACAAATGCGAAGGTGCGTTCCAGCCTTTCGCCCGCGATCCCAAGTCGTTCGCCCGCAAGTGGGCGTTCCCGGGCAAAGCCGGTCTGGAGCACCGCGTAGGCGGTCTGGAGAAGAACACCGCCGGTGTCATCTCCTCCGACCCTGAGAATCACGCCAAGATGGTGGCTGAGCGCGCCGAGAAAGTCGCCCGCCTGGCCAACTATCTCCCCGAACAGGAAGTTATCGGCGACAAAGACGCCGACGTGCTGATCGTGGGATGGGGCGGAACCTTCGGACACCTCTACACTGCGCTCCACGAGCTGCAGGACGAAGGAAAGAAAGTCGCCCTCTGCCACTTTGATTTCATCAACCCGCTTCCGAAGAACACGGCCGACATCTTCGCCCGTTACAAGAAGATCCTCGTGTGCGAGCTCAACAGCGGCCAGTTCGCTGACTATCTGCGTGCGAAACTTCCGCAGTTCAGCTATCTGCAGTACAACAAGGTCCAGGGTCAGCCCTTCATCGTCAAGGAGATCGTGGATGCCGTCAATGCCATTCTTTAAAGGAGGAAACCACGATGAAATATACAGCACAAGATTTCAAGAGCAATCAGGAGGTACGCTGGTGCCCCGGTTGCGGTGACCATGCCGTCCTGGCCGCCATCCATCGCGCCCTTCCGCAGGTGTGCGAGCAGCGCGGTTACAGCAAGGAACGCCTGGTGTTCATCTCGGGTATCGGCTGCTCGTCGCGTCTCCCGTACTACATGGATACGTTCGGCTTCCACAGCATCCACGGCCGTGCCACGGCCATTTCCACCGGTGTGAAAGTCGCCAATCCCGACCTCTCCGTGTGGCAGGCCTGCGGTGACGGCGACGCCCTCGCTATCGGCGGCAACCACTTCATCCACGCCATCCGCCGCAACATCGACATCAACATCATCCTGTTCAACAACCAGATCTACGGTCTGACGAAAGGACAGTATTCCCCGACCTCCAAACTGGGCCAGATTACCAAGACCTCGCCCTACGGAACCGTGGAGAACCCCTTCACGCCCGGCTCGCTCGTCCTGGGTGCCCGCGGCACTTTCTTCGCCCGCAGCCTCGACAGCGAACTGGCCCTGAACCAGGAGATTTTCGTGGCTGCAGCCGCCCACGACGGCTGCTCCGTCTGCGAGATGCTCACCAACTGTGTGATCTTCAATGACGGCGCCCACAATACGATCGCCGACCGTACCTACCGTGCCGACCGCACCATCATCCTCCACCACGGGGAACCGATGGTCTTCGGCAAGGACAAGGACAAGGGCCTGATCCTCGAGCACGGAAAGCTCAAGGTGGTCAAGATCGGAGAGAACGGCATCACCGTCGACAAACTCCTGGTCCACGATGCACACGCGGAGGATCCCGCCATCCAGAGTCAGCTCATCAACATGAAGTACCCTGACTATCCGGTGGCCCTCGGCGTCATCCGGCAGGTCAACGAACCGACCTACGACGACCGCGTCCGCGACCAGCTCACCCAGGTGAAGGAAGCTTCTCCGATCACCTGCATGGACGAACTGCTCCACAGCGGCGCCACCTGGACGGTCGAATAATCAGACAATACCAAATAAACCCTATCGTTTAACAATTTTACAAATAATTTAAAACCAACTATGAAAGTAGCTGAAATTATGGCGAACCTCGAGCGGAAGCATCCCGGTGAGAGCGAATATCTCCAGGCTGTCCGCGAGGTCCTCGACTCCATCGAGGACGTTTACAACCAGCATCCTGAGTTCGAGAAGGCTCAGATCGTCGAGCGCATGGTAGAGCCCGACCGTATCTTCACCTTCCGCGTGACGTGGGTGGACGATGCCGGCAAGGTCCAGACGAACCTCGGTTATCGTATTCAGTTCAACAGCGCGATCGGTCCCTACAAGGGCGGTCTTCGTTTCCACAAGGCAGTCACCCCTTCGATGCTGAAATTCCTCGGCTTCGAGCAGACTTTCAAGAATGCCCTCACCACGCTCCCGATGGGCGGTGCCAAAGGTGGTTCCGACTTCGACCCCGTGGGCAAGAGCAACGACGAGATCATGCGCTTCTGCCAGGCCTTCATGACGGAGCTCTGGCAGTGCATCGGCCCGGATCAGGACGTTCCTGCCGGTGACGTCGGTGTCGGCGGCCGTGAGATCGGTTATCTGTACGGCATGTACAAGAAACTCGCTCGCGAGTACAACACGGGCGTGCTGACAGGTAAGGGTGCCACCTGGGGTGGTTCGATCCTCCGTCCGGAAGCTACCGGTTTCGGTGCCCTCTATTTCACCCAGAACCTGCTGCACAAGGCCGGTAAGGACATCAAGGGCTGCACCGTGGCTCTGTCCGGTTTCGGCAACGTGGCTTGGGGTGCCGCTACCAAGGCTACCGAACTCGGTGCCAAGGTCGTCGCCATCTCCGGTCCTGACGGTGTCTGCGAGATCCCTGGCGGTATCACCAAGGAAATGATCGACTACATGCTTGTCATGCGTGCCTCGAACCGCAACAAGGTTCAGGATATGGCTGACAAATTCCCGGGCCTGGTCAAATTCACGGCCGGCAAGAAGGCCTGGAGCGTGAAGTGCGACATCGCTCTCCCTTGCGCTTTCCAGAACGAGCTTTCCGAAGACGACGCGAAGGAACTCAAGGCCAACGGTACCTGGTGCTGCTGCGAGGTGTCCAACATGGGCTGCCAGCCGGGCGCTATCCACTTCTTCCAGCACAACGGCATCCTCTTCGCTCCTGGTAAGGCTGTCAACGCAGGTGGCGTGGCTACCTCGGGCCTCGAGATGACGCAGAACGCTTCGCACATCAGCTGGAGCGGCAAGGAAGTCGATGAGAAGCTCCACTTCATCATGGACTCCATCCACGAAGCTTGCGTGAAGTACGGCACGCAGCCTGACGGCACGATCGACTACGTGAAGGGCGCCAACATCGCCGGCTTCATGAAAGTCGCCACCGCTATGCTCGAGCAGGGAATTATCTAATTTCAGCGAGTCGGAGCAGGACCGAAAGGTCCTGCGAAGACGAGCAGAACTCGGTTGAGCCTTTCCGTTGGGAAGGCTCAACTTTTTTTAAGAGGCGTTTGGCCTGGCGGGCGACGGCGGGGGCGGGGTTGACGACGGTGACGGAGTCTCCGGCGAGCCTTTCGATGACGGGCTGGAGGAAAGGGTAGTGGGTGCAGCCGAGGACGATGTGGTCGGCGCCTGCCTCGAGCATCGGATCGATGCAGCGGCGTACCAGCGCTTCAACCTCAGGACCGTCGAGAATGCCTTTTTCCACCGTTTCTACGAGGCCTTCGCCGACACGCTCGATGACCTTCACGTCGCCGGCAAAACGCGCCAGCGTGCTTAAATACAGCTTTCCTTTGAACGTTCCGGCCGTAGCCAGTACGCCGACCACGCCGCTTCGACTGCGCAGGATGGCAGGCTTGATGGCCGGCTCCATGCCTACGAAAGGAATGGAGTAGTGTGCCCTGAGATGGGAAATGGCTGCAGCTGTGGCCGTGTTGCAGGCGACTACGATGAGTTCGCAACCCTTTTCAAGGAAGAAATCGGTGACGGCTGAGGCGCGCTCTACGATGAATGCAGGGTCTTTCGGGCCGTAGGGACAGTAGGCTGCATCCGAGAAATAGACATAGTCTTCATCGGGCATCAGTTTGACCAGCTCCCGCCAGACGGATAGACCGCCTACGCCTGAATCATAGACCCCGATCATGGGATTAAGGCTCTACGGCATTGGCCGTTACGTCCTGGGGAATGGATTGTTTGCGGTAGGTGTGCACTTCGCTTCCGTCGGCCGTGATCAGGACCAGCTGTGTTTTGCCCTGATCGAGCGATACCGTGTAACTGCTGGCCCAGGAGGCACCGCCGGTGTAGGAGCCGGTGAGCGTTTCGCCGGTCAGCGTCCAGAAACCGGTGTAATGCCGATAGCGGCCGGTTCCGAGCATCTGGTAGAGGTCGAAGTTTCCTGCGGAAGTGAAAGCGACATAGATATCCACGGTCTGGTCGCCGACCTGAACCGCTTTGGTGGTCAACTGGGTAAGCTGCCATTCTCCCGTGATGTCGAGCTTTTCCTTGGGATCGGAATCGTCCGGTTTATCCGGGCAACCTGTGGCTATGACGCAGAGCAGCAGCAGAGCTGCGATAGAAAAGAACCGTTTCATTATAACCATCCTCCGTTCGAACTCTTGATATTCCGTGCGATGACTGAAATGTCGTGCGAGACTTCCATGCCGCCGATCTTGTCGCCGCCACCTACGATGGTGCCGCCGCCGACTGCCTTGACAGTGATCTTGGCCGCTCCGACCTTTGTGGGATGGATCCACAGGCGGCCGAACTGGACGTAGGGATCTTCCGCCAGACCGAGCGCACTGCGCGCATCGTCCGAAACTTCAATATAATACTTGATATTGCTGCCTTCTCCTTCCGCCCGGCCGAGATAGGTCAGGTTGATGGAAGCCGTGCCGAAATAGGGCGAGAGGTCAATCCACTGATTCTCACCGACCTTGGCGGTAAGGCTCGGGATGCCTTCAATCTGCATGCAGAGCAGCCAGGCGTCGATGGCGCCGCTGCCCATCATCTTTCGGTAGCGGTACAGTTCGAGCGGGTTGTTCTTCCGTGTGCCTTCATAGGTCTTCTGGCCGTTGAGTCGCGTGTCGAAGTCACGGGCGGAGGTGACGATCAGGTTTTTGAATTCCTGCACCGTAAAATGCTTGCCCAGTTTCCGGGCGTATGCCAGGCCCAGGGCAGCCACACCCGTTACGTGCGGACAGGCCATCGAGGTTCCCTGCATATAGCCGTAGTCATTGCCGCCGTTGACTTCCGGGGGAAGCGTGGAAAGAATCAGGCCGGAGTAACTGGTCCAGGGAGCGAGATAGGCTTCGCCGCCCGGGGCTGTAATGTTGCAGCCGGGACCGTAGTTGGTATAGTAGGTAGGCAGGTAATCCGGACCGAAGGCGGAAACGCTGATGATGTCGTTCAGGGCGCCCGGATAGCCGGCATAGTCTTTTCCGTCGTTACCGGCGGCGAAGATGGCCACGTTGCCGTCGAGCACGTCGTTGTTGCGGCAGGCCTCGAAATAGTGGATGGCGTCGCCTTCAGCGCCGCCGTGCTTCATGTAGGCGTCATCGCTGCGGAAGGTTCCTGCGGTGTAGCCGTAGGAGCAGGAGATCAGCGAAGCGCCGTTGTCGCCGGCATATTTGATGGCACGGGCCGTATTGGCTACGGATGCGCCGATGGTATGGCCTTCGCCGTCGCCCGTGAAGATCTGGCAGCTCATGATGCGCACGCCGTCGCCCTTTCCGGATCCGCCGGCCACGCCGCTGACGCCGATACCGTTGTTGTTGACCGCGGCGATTGAGCCGGCACAATGCGTACCGTGGCCGGAATTGCCGCTGGTCGTCCAGTCGAACTCGTGGGTCATGTTGACGAAATTGAAGCCGTAAACGTCGTCGATATAACCGTTGCCGTCATCATCCACGCCGGGCTGGCCGGCCTGTTCCTTGGCGTTGACCCACATGTTCGCGGCCAGGTCGGGGTGGGAGGGTTTCACGGCTTCGTCGATCACGGCCACGATGATGCTGTTGTCACCGCAGGTGAGGGTCTTCCAGACCTGTTCCACATTGATGTCGCCGCCTACATAAGCTGTCGAAGCGACGGAAGGGTTGCCGTGGTTGGCATATTGCCACTGTTCGTTGAGATTCGGATCATTGAAGATGCCTTCGGCTTTGGTCGCCGGGACGACGGGCCCTTCAAAAGGGTAGGTGATGCAGTCGGAGGCCTTGTGGAAGAACAGGTTGTATTCCACCTTGCGGACCGCTTCCAGTCCGGCCATCCGGGCAGCTGTCTTTTCGAGCGGGGCATTTTCGTCCAGGACGACCAGATACCAGCCGTCCAGGCCGAAACGCTTCTCGAGTTCTTCCTTTCCGGGTACGTTGTTGAACAACTTTTCGACCTTGCTGGCCCCATTGGCACGGAGCTGGTCCAGCACGTTCTGGTCGGGTGTCTGGTCGAAGTATAGCAGGATGGATCCCGGGTCGGAATCTGCCGGGGAATTGATGATCTTGGTCATAATCCGGTCGGACCCGGCCGAAGGAATGTCGCCGAGTTTCGGATTTTCCACGCAAGCCGTCGCAAGGACGGCAGAGAGCGTCAGAGACAGTAGGAATTTTCTTTGCAACATAAATACAAATATACAGTATTTTTTGCAGAACCTGCCATCTTCATGCCAAGAAAAAGGCCCGGCCTTGCGGGCCGGGCCTTCATCATTGACGGAAAGACCTTAGTCTTTTACGAGCTTGCGGGAAGTCTCCTTGGCCTTGTGGGCGACTTTCGTCACGCTGGCTTTGACCGAATTGATCTGGCCGCGTTCGAAAGAGGTCTGACGGGCTTTGAAGAGACTCTTGACAGCGTTTGTGCCCTTCTTGAAGTTAACCTTGGCCGGAGCGGCATCAGGCTCTTCATTGCCGTTCTCGTTGGGGAGGACGATCTGGAAGGCGCCGTGCTGGTTGGCGTAGTAGTAACCTTCACCGTTGAGCGTGGCGAGCAGACCCTTTTCGGTAGGGAACGAGATCACGCCATCTTCAAACGTACCGACGGAGAACGGTTCACCATTGTAGACGCTGGTCACGCCATCGATGAAGCCGTCATCGGTGCTGAGGCACACGCCATAATCCTGAAGGGCGATGCGGACATCGGCCGGATTCTGGGCGTCGATTTCCAGGAAGGTATTGCGCCAGAACACGTCTTCGTATTCGGTACGGACCAGTTCTTCCACTTCTTCGAAGACGTCACCTTCTTCCATGAAGAGGGTAGCCACGAGCGGAACCTGGTAGCCGGTCACGCGGAAGAGACCCGGATGGGTTTCTTCTTCATAGATGTCGCAGGTCACGGTGACAGGATCGATGCCGTAGATACCGCAGGCAACGTCGTCGGTGAGCTGGCCCTTGCCGAGGTATTTCCAGACATAGGGCAGCGGGTCGGTGGTCCAGTTGCTGGACACACAGGCCTCTTCCTTACCGTTGGTAGCCCATACGAGCACAACGTACTCGGTGTCAGCCTTCAGGCCGTCAGCCACGGTGAACCAACCGCCGTTGGCGTTGATCGCTGCGAGCGTAGCTTCATCCACGGCGTGCTTGGTCTTGATGTCGTTCATGACGGCTTCCGGCTGCTTGTCGATGGTTGCTTTTGCATAGACGGCCACGTGGGCATCGGTCAGGTCTTTACCGACTACATAGTAAGCGAAGGAATACTTCGGATCGAAGCCTTCGTAGCGGTCAGGAACCGGTTCCGTTGCGCAGTCGACGATGACCTTGTAGGTCTCTTCGTCGTCGGCGGAGACGTAGTTCAGCAGCGCGGTAGCGCTCTGCTGGGCTTTGCCCTTCTCGTCGAAGGTCACGGCCACGAGGGTGTAGAAGCCCGTCGTACCGAGGTTCATCGTGAAGTCGGCATACTTCTCGCCGTCGCCCTCTTCGAATTCATCGACAACTTCGGCGTTGTCGTCAGCTTCGATCGAGGCAGCCTTGGTCTCCACCTGAGCCGGGGTAAGTTCGCCCGGATAAGCGGCGTAGACGACCTTGGCGACGTCGGGACCGACGGTCAGGTACACAGGAACCTCACCTTCGTGGCTGAAGTCGGTTGCAGCTTCGATGGAGTAATCCACGCGGGTGAAACCGTCGACGATAGCCTGGAGTTCATACGGGTCGGGGCTGAAGCCGCCGAGACCGGGAATGTAATAACGGGCGTTGAACATGAAACCGCCGTTGCCATCGTAGTAGCTCACAGGGTAGCTGCCGTCGATGTCACCATAGTTGGCTGCAAACTCGAGGAAGGAGCCCAGGCTTTCACCGCGCTCGATCCAGTACGTGTAGTAGTCATAGAGGAAAACAGGATTGGCTGCTTCTTCCACCGGCTTGGAACCCCAGTCGGCATAGTCGAAGCCGAAATACTGTTTCGGGATGGCGACGAGCTGGTAGCCGTCGCTGTTGGTGTTCTTGGTGTACCAGGTGAACTGGATGGTAGCGTTCACGGAGTCACCCCAGATACCGTTGCCTTCGTCGCATTCGGCGACGCAGGTACGGACACCGTTGACTTCGTAATACTTGATGTTGGCGGTATGGACTTCACCCCACCAACCCTCATAGAAGGTGGCATGGCCGAAGTTGATCCATTCCACGCGCAGGCAGGAGTAGTCGAACGCGATGGGCTGGTCCTGATACTTAGAAGCATACTGCGGATCGTCGATAGCGATGCTCAGGTTGTAGGTAGTACCCAGTTCGGATTTCGGGAACTTTACCGTGAACGTCGCTTCGGACTGGCCGTCGGCGAAGGTCAGGGGACCTACGTCGAAAATACCGTCAGCGGAACTCTTCACGACCAGAGGGACCGTGATGGAACCGCTGGTGTTCTTACGCATGGCGGTGAAGGTGGCTTCAGGCGCCATCGTCGGATCGAGAGTGTGGCTGCCCGTAGCTTCCTGCGACGGGAAATAGACGCCGTAGCAACCGCTGACATCCTCTTCGCCCGGGGTGTACGGGTCTATCTGCGGCTGGCAGGAGAAGAGGAACGGAAGAACCATCAGTAAAGATATAAATAACTTTTTCATAATCTTCGATGTTTTAAGGTTTAGTCAGTCACGCCATCACGCAGGGTCTTGCCCTCGTCGGTGACAGGCTGGTGTCCACCGGTATTGTCCACAATGCCGAAGTTGGTGTTCATCTCACCCTGCGGGAAGCGGAGGAGGAGCCACGGGTCGTCGGCGGCAAGGTTGAAGCGGAAGGCAGGGGCGATGTTGCCCTTGTCGTCATGGAAGCGGACGGTCGGCTTGTTGAGGCGTTTGGCGTCACTCACGAAGAAACCTTCGCCCCAGAGCTCGACACGGCGCTGGAACCAGATTTCGTCCAGGAGGGTGCGGCCACCGTCAGCTACACTGTACTTGCCTTCCTTGTAGCGGTAGGTGTTCACGAAGTTCTCCAGGATGGAGATGGCGGCGGCATCGTTGTTCATGCGGGCCTGGCACTCAGCCTGGATGAGGATCATCTCTTCCACGCGCATGAGCGGGGTATCCTCTTCGTTAGTCTGCGTACCGACGGTGAGGCAACCGAACTTCACGTTCGTGTAGGGAACGTAAGGCAGTTTGGTGTCACCACCGTCGTCGGCATTGGCCACGTCGTTGAAACCGGGCCATTTCAGACCTGCAAGCAGCGGAGATTCCAGGGACTCGTCAACCCACCAGCCCTTGCGGACGTCGTTCGGGGAGATCTTGTCGTACAGCAGCTTGTTGATGCAGGTATAGACCTGGGTGGCGGGAGCATAACCGTTGGCGGAGAAGGAACGAAGCCAGCTGGAAGTCGTGGCGTACGGATAGACGTCGGCGAGGGCGACAGTCAGGTCGTAGCCCCAGATCCAGTTGGGTTCCGAGATATCCATGAAGTAGGGTTTCGAAATGTCGGCGATCGAAGCCGGCGTGAAGCCTTCGGCTGCCTTCACGGCGTCGTCATAGGCCTTCTGCCATTCACCCATATAGAGGTATGCACGGGCGCGGAGACCGTGGGCAACGTGGCCGTCGATATACGCCTTGGAGGTACGGGAAGCGCCTTCGAGGTGTTCCACTGCATAGTCGAGGTCGGCGATGACCTGGGCGTAGATGTCGCGGACGCTGGCGCGCGGGTTGTTCGTAAAGTCCTCAGGGAAGGATTCGGTCACGAGGGGCACGCAAGGCTGGTCGGCCGCATACTGATAACCAAACTGGTAGCTCGGTGCCAGGGCCATATAGGAGTAGGCACGCAGGGCCTTCGCCTGGGCGATCATGTTGATGGCCTTCGGATCGGAGACATCTTCCGGATAGCTCAGGATGAAGGTGTTGACGTTTGCAATCATGTTGTAGGGAGCCCTGTAGCGGATGTACGGGTTACGGTAGTTGGCGTTGCGGGAGGAAAGCTCGCCGCAGACGGAGAACCAGTTGTAACCGGAGTCGGCGATGAGCGCATCGGCGCCTTCCAGATCGTTGCAGAAGTTGATCATGAGGAACTGCCAGTCATCCGGAGTGCTGTACATCTTGGCAGGCTGTCCGATGGAAGAGAACATACCGGCGAAAGAAGCCTCGGCACGGGAGGGAGCGATGAGGTTCGTCTCCTGCACTTGCGTTGCGAGCATGGTGCCGCTCTGCGGGACCATGTCAGTAATCTCGGAGCAAGCTGCGAAGACGAGACTTAAAAGCGCGACGGAAAGTACTTTATAGCGTTTCATATCCATAATCATTTTTAGAACGTAAGACTGATACCGCCGGTGAGCGTACGCATCGAGGAGTAGGAGCTGCTACCCTCGCCGCGGGTATAGGAACCGATGGCGAAAGAGTTGCGGGGATCCACACCCTTGCGGGCGGTCAGGACTGCGAGATTCTCGCCTGCGATGTAGATGCGGAGGGCGCTGAGCTGAATCTTCCGGGTCCAGGAGGCCGGGAAGGTGTAACCCAGGGTCACGTTGTTCAGGCTGAGATAGTTGGAGGAGATGAGGAAGCGGTCGACCGCACTCTGGGAGACCTGGGTGTCACCATCCAGACGAGGTACGTCGGTATTGGGGTTCTCCGGAGTCCAGGCCTTGAGGGCGTCCCTGTGCCAAGCCTGGCCGGCCGAAGCCTGGGTCCACATGAGGCCCTGGTAGTTACCGTCGTAGTATTTACCGCCGAGCTGGAAGGAGCACTGTGCGGAGAGGTCGAAGCCGTACACGTTCAGCGAGGTGCCGAAGCCGCCGAAGACCTTGGGGAGGATGGTGCCCAGACGGTACTGGGTAGCCTCGTCGAAGATCTCGGTCTTGGTGTCTTCACCCGTCTCGTCGTTGTGTTTCCAGTACTGGGCGCGGCCGTTCTCCGGATTCACGCCGGCATACTTGTACATATAGGCGTCGTAGCGGGAACCGCCGATTTCCCAGATGTAGTTGGAACCCTTGATACCGTTCTCGGCCACGCTCGGGTCGAGGGAGAGGATGGTGTTCTTGTAGTGGCTGGCGTTGGCGTTCCAGCTCCAGTCGTAGTTGCGACCCCGGAGGATGCTGCCGTTGAGCGCCAGCTCGAAGCCCGCGTTGCGCAGGTCACCGACGTTGATCGGAATCTGGCCGGTCGGGTTGCCGGAGGAAAGCGGGACGCTCTTCATGTAGAGCATGTCCTTGGTCACGTTGTTGAAGTACTCGAAGCTACCGTTCAGATAACCGTTGAAGAGTTCGAAGTCCACACCGACGTTGAAGTCCTTGTGGGTCTCCCAGGTGATGTCTTCGTTGCCCTTGTAGGACAGGTTGATGGAGTACTCCTGGGTGTCCTCGTTGTAGGAGTGCGTGTACTGGTCGGAGTAGGGGTAGAAGCCCTGACCCAGGTCGTCGTTGCCCTGCTCGCCGTAGCTGACCTTCAGTTTCAGCATGTCGATCCAGCTGGCGTTGCTCAGGAAGCTTTCCTTGCTGATGAGCCAGGCGCCGCCGATGGACCAGAAGTTGCCCCACTGGTGTCCGGGAGCGAAGCGGGAGGAAGCGTCGCGGCGGAACGATGCGCTGACGAAATACTTGCCGTCATAGTCGTACTGGGCACGGCCCAGGAAGCCGCGGGTCATGTAGAAGTTCTTGTAGGAACTGGTGGACATGCTGGCCTTGCCGTCGGCGTTGTCGAGCTCACCCACAAGCGGGTTGAACAGGTGGTCGTTGTAGCCGTTCAGGTAAGTGCGGTTGTAGTTGTACTGCTCGTAACCGGCCAGGATGTCGAGGTTGTGGTTGCTGGCACCAAAGTCGGTCTTGTATTCAGCCAGATACTGCTGGTTGATGGTGAAGTAGCGGCTGTGCGTCACGGAGACTGCACCGTCGGTACCGGAAGCGCTGCCGAACATGCTGTAGAGCGAGTTGCTGCGGGTGTTGTCGTCGTAGATGTTCATGTTGGCCTGGAGGGTCAGACCGCGGACCGGCGTGATGACTGCGCCGAATTTTCCGACGAGCACGTCGGCAATGCTCTTGAAGCTGTTGTACTCGTTGTCACGGACGGCGTTGCCGACAAAGTTCGGGCGGACGAAGTTCGTGTTGTTGGAGTCGTAGATGGTACGGCCGTTCTCTGTCTTGATCGAACCGTCGGCGTTGCGGACGTACAGCGGATAGATCGGGCCGATGTTGTTGGTGATATAGAAGAGGTTGCCTGAGGAACCCCAGCTGCCGCTGTAGGGGTTGGACTTGGAGTCGGAGTAGGAGTAGCTGATGCTGGTCTGGAACTTCAGCCAGCTCTTGACCTGGTAGTCGGCGTTGATACGGCCGGTGTAGCGTTTGTAACCGGAGTTGTTGATCAGACCGCCGTCATCCAGGAAACCGAGGCTGGCGTAGTAGTTGAAACGTTCGCCGGCACCACTGACGGAAAGGTTGTACTCTTGACGGAAGGAATTGTGATACACCTCGTTGTACCAATCGTCCGGGGTGTAGTAATACTGACCGTCGCTGTAGCCGAGGGTGGCGTGCGGGTTGAGCTTGAAGTTCGTGCCCACGAGTTTCTCGCCTTCGGGAACGGTGAAGACCTTGTAGCCGAGACCGCCGTTGAGGTTGTCGAACAGGTAGCGGTCAGCGTAGGCGTAGGACTCTGCCACAGAGTGGCCGGTGTAATAGTACTTGCCGTACATCAGACGGTAGTAGGCCTCGTAGTACTCGCCCGGATCGGTGATCACGTCGTACTGCGGGATGAGGCGGCTGTTGGAACCCAGGCGGGCGTCGAACTTGATCTTCGCGTCGCCGGTACCTTTCTTCGTGGTGATGAGGATCACGCCGTTGGCGCCGCGGTGACCGTAGATGGCGGATGCGGAAGCATCTTTCAGCACGGACATCGACTCGACGTCGTTCGGGTTGATGTCGGAAATCGATCCGCTGTAAGGCGCACCGTCCACCACGATGAGCGGGGAGGAGCTGGCGCTCAAGGAACCGAAACCGCGGATACGGATGGTCGGGGACGGGTTCGTCGGGTCACCGGACGAGGAAACGAGCTGGACACCGGGCGCGGCGCCGGCCAGGGCGTTGGTTACGCTCGTGGTGATCTTCTTCTCGATTTCATCGCTCTTGACCATGGCTGCGGAACCGGTAAACGAACTCTTCGTCGATGTACCGTAGGCCACCACGATGGTCTCCTCCAGGAATTCCTGGCTCGGAGCGAGAGCGGCGTTGACCACAGCTTTTCCTTCGATGGCGACTTCGAGATTCTCGTAGCCGACAAAACTGAAGACAAGCACGCCGTTGCTCGGGGCGGTGAGTTGGAAGTTACCGTCCAGATCAGTGGAGGCGCCGGTCATCGTCCCCTTCAGGCTCACCGAAGCGAACGGGATGACTTCTCCTGTGCTTGCATCAGTCACCGTACCTTTCACCTGGATGTTCTGGGCGAAAAGGCCGACCGAACATACAAGCAAAAGGCCTGTCAAAATAAGTCTGATCTTTTTCATTTGGAAAAGTTTTGTTGGTTAATTAGATTGATTTTTTTGGTACGATTTCAATTTTTGAGTGTGTTTTGTTAAAAAACTTTTGTCCTGCTTACAATTTTGTATTGTTAATAACAATATTTTACCTGCTAAATTATAGAAAATTCTTCATTTGAACAATTAATTACTGAAAAGATTTGAAAAAAAGGGGCAGTTTTCCTAAAACTGCCCCTTTCATTTTTATAGGGATTTGTACCTGATTGCTTACAGATTATTTGTACCAATCCTTGTACAGAAGATACCCTTGCGCGTTTTTGTGGGCGGAAGCCGTAATTTGTTCACTTCCTTCCTTGATCCTTTTCGCGGGAACGCCGGCATAGACGCCCGGTTCGAGCACCTGGTTGGAGGGGACCACGGCGCCGGCTGCGATGATGGTGCCGTCGGGGATTTCGGCGTTGTCCATCAGGATGGCGCCCATGCCCACCAGCACGTCGTTGCCGACCTTGGCTCCGTGTACCACGGCGTTGTGACCGACCGATACATCGTCGCCGATGATGGTCACGCTGCGCTGGTAGAGCGTGTGGACGCTTGCGTTGTCCTGGATGTTGACGCGGTTGCCGATCTTGATGGTGTTCACGTCACCGCGCAGAACCACTCCATACCAGATGCTGCAATCATCGCCGATGGTTACATCGCCGATGATCACAGCATTCTCTGCAATGAAGCAATTCTTTCCGATCTTCGGGGTAAAACCTCTCAGGGGACGGATGATTGCCATGGTACGGTCTAGAATTTCTTCCGCGAAGCGGTGAGCTTCTGGTAGTCGTCGAGCGAAGCCACGATCAGGTTGTCGAACTCGCGCTGACCAGTACCGGCCGGAATCAGGTGGCCGCAGATCACGTTCTCCTTCAGGCCTTCGAGGGTGTCGATCTTGCCGCGGATCGCAGCGTCGGACAGCACCTTGGTGGTCTCCTGGAAGGAGGCCGCGGACATGAAGCTGTTGGTGCGCAGTGCGGCGCGCGTAATGCCCTGGAGCACCTGGTTGGAGGTGGCGGGGATGGCGGCGCGGCTCTGGACCGTCCGTTTGTCGGCACGCTTGAGGGCGGAGTTCTCATCGCGGAGCTGGCGCACCGTCACGATCTGGCCCGGATGGAGATTCTCCGAGTCGCCGGCGTCGGTGACCACTTCCTTGTCGAAGATCGAGTCGTTCTCCTCGAGGAATTCGAGTTTGTCCACGAGCTGTTCGGGGAGGAAACGGGTGTCGCCCGGATCCACGATCTCGACCTTGCGCATCATCTGGCGGACGATCACTTCGAAGTGCTTGTCGTTGATCTTCACACCCTGCATGCGGTAGACTTCCTGGATCTCGTTGACGATGTATTCCTGTACCTTGATCGGACCGAGGATGTTCAGGATGTCGCTCGGCGAGACGGCGCCGTCGGAAAGCGGCATACCGGCACGCACGTAGTCGTTCTCCTGGACCAGGATCTGCTTGGAGAGGGGTACGTTGTAGCGTTTCTCCTCGCCGCTGCGGGCCTTGATGATGATCTCGCGGTTACCGCGGCGCGTCTTGCCCATGAACACCTCGCCGTTGATTTCCGACACGATGGCCGGGTTCGACGGGTTGCGGGCTTCGAAGAGCTCGGTCACGCGCGGCAGACCGCCCGTGATATCGCCCGACTTGCCGATGGCCCTCGGGATCTTGACGATGATATCACCGACCTTGATCTGCTGGTCGTTCTCGACCATCACGTGGGCGCCCACCGGCAGGTTGTACTGCTTGAGTTCAGTGCCGTCTTCGCCCTTGATGATGATGGTCGGGTTCTTCGATTTGTCGCGGGCCTCGATGATCACCTTCTCGCGGTGCTGCGAGAATTCATCGGCGGCTTCGTCGCGATAGGTGACGCCTTCGATCATGTTGTCGTACACAGCCTTACCGGACGTTTCCGTAATGGTCAGGGCGTTGTAGGCATCCCAGGTGCAGATGCGGTCGCCGGGGACTACGGATTCGCCGTCCATCTTGAAGAGTTCCGAGCCGTAGGGCACGTTGTACTGGCCGAGGGTGATCTCGGTCACCGGGTGCACGATGCGCATCTCGGTGGCGCGGCTCACGACGATCGTGTGGGCGCCCTTCTCGTCTTCCTTGATGATGGTGCGGAGTTCCTCGAATTCGAGACGGCCTTCGTACTTGGAGACGATCTCACTTTCGGAGGCCACGTTGGAAGCGGTACCACCGACGTGGAAGGTTCGCAGGGTCAGCTGGGTACCCGGCTCGCCGATGGACTGGGCGGCGATCACACCGACCACCTCGCCCTTCTCGACCATGCGGCCCGTGGCCAGGTTGCGGCCGTAGCATTTCGCGCATACGCCCTTCTTCGACTCGCAGGTGAGCACCGAACGGATTTCGACCTGCTCGATCGGGAGGCTTTCGATCAGTTCGGCGATGTCTTCCGTAATCTGGTCGCCGGCCGAGAGGATCTTCTCGCCCGTGAGCGGGTTGTAGATGTCGTGGACCGAGGTACGGCCGAGGATGCGTTCGCCGAGGCTTTCCACCACGGTATCCTTGTTCTTGATGGCCGTGGCGACGAGGCCGCGGAGGGTGCCGCAGTCTTCCTCGTTGATGATCACGTCGTGCGAGACGTCTACCAGACGGCGGGTCAGGTAGCCGGCGTCAGCCGTCTTCAAAGCGGTATCTGCCAGACCTTTACGGGCACCGTGCGTGGAGATGAAGTACTCGAGCACGCTCAGGCCTTCCTTGAAGTTGGCCAGGATCGGGTTCTCGATGATGTCCGCACCGGTGGAACCGGATTTCTGCGGCTTGGCCATCAGGCCTCGCATACCGCAGAGCTGGCGGATCTGCTCCTTCGAACCACGGGCACCGGAGTCAAGCATCATGTAGACCGGGTTGAAGCCCTGGTTGTCTTCCTTGATGCGCTGCTCGACGATGCCGGTCAGCTGCGTGTTGACGGTGGTCCAGATATCGATGACGTGGTTATAACGTTCGTTGTTGGTGATCAGACCCATGTCGTAGCTGCTCTGCCAGGTGGCGATCTGCTGATAGCCGTCTTCGACCAGGGCTTCCTTCTCTTCGGGGATGATCACGTCGCCCAGGTTGAACGACAGGCCGCCCTCGAAGGCCATCCGGTAACCGAGGTTCTTGATGTCGTCGAGGAACTGTGCCGTGCGGGCGATGCTGGTGGCCTTGAGCACCAGACCGATGATGTCGCGGAGCGATTTCTTCTTGAGCAGGGTGTTGATGTAGGGTACCTCGTCCGGAACAAGCTGGTTGAACAGGATGCGGCCCACGGTGGTGTCCTGCATCTTGTAGCCCTTGGTGAGGTCGGTCTTGTCGACCGGGATGCGGACCTGGCACTTGGTCTGCCACGTGACGCGGCCCTCGTTCTTGGCGATGATCGCCTCTTCAGGACCGTAGAACTTCATGCCTTCGCCCTTGGCGCCCGGACGCTCCTTGGTGATGTAGTACAGACCGAGGACCATGTCCTGTGACGGCACCGTGATCGGCGCGCCGTTGGCCGGGTGGAGGATGTTGTGGCTGCCGAGCATCAGGAGTTGTGCCTCGAGGATGGCCGCGTTGCCCAGCGGGAGGTGGACAGCCATCTGGTCACCGTCGAAGTCGGCGTTGAAAGCCGTACAGGCGAGCGGGTGCAGCTGGATGGCCTTGCCTTCGATCATGCGGGGCTGGAAGGCCTGGATACCGAGGCGGTGCAGGGTCGGTGCACGGTTCAGGAGCACCGGGTGGCCCTTCATTACGTTTTCGAGGATGTCCCAGATGACGGGGTCCTTGCGGTCCACGATCTTCTTGGCGCTCTTGACGGTCTTGACGATGCCGCGCTCGATGAGCTTGCGGATGATGAACGGCTTGTAGAGCTCGGCCGCCATGTATTTGGGAAGACCGCACTCGTGCATCGAGAGCTCAGGACCCACGACGATCACACTTCGGGCGGAGTAGTCGACGCGTTTGCCGAGGAGGTTCTGACGGAAGCGGCCCTGCTTGCCTTTGAGGCTGTCGGAGAGCGACTTGAGGGTACGGTTGGCTTCCGATTTGACGGCGTTGGACTTGCGGGAGTTGTCGAACAGCGAATCGACGGCTTCCTGCAGCATGCGTTTCTCGTTTCGGAGGATCACCTCGGGGGCCTTGATCTCGATCAGGCGTTTGAGGCGGTTGTTGCGGATGATCACGCGGCGGTAGAGGTCGTTCACGTCGGAGGTCGCGAAGCGGCCGCCGTCCAGCGGGACGAGCGGGCGGAGGTCCGGCGGGATGACCGGGATGACCTTCATCACCATCCATTCGGGATGGTTGATCTCCTTCGACTCGCGGAAGGCCTCGATCACGCTCAGGCGCTTGAGAGCTTCCGCCTTGCGCTGCTGCGACGTCTCGGACTCGCTCTTGTGACGGAGCTCGTAGGAGAGGTTGTCCAGGTCCACGTTCTTGAGCATCTCGTAGATGGCCTCGGCGCCCATGCCGGCCACGAATTTCTGCGGGTCGTCATCGGGAAGGTCCTGGTTGCCCTTGGGCAGTTTGTCGAGCACGTCGAGATATTCTTCCTCGGCCAGCAGGTCCAGGTCGTTGACCGGGTGGTCCTTCAGGTGCTGGGCGGCGCCGGCGTGCATCACCACGTATTTCTCGTAGTAAATGATCGACTCGAGCTTCTTGGAAGGAATGCCGAGCAGGTAACCGATCTTGTTCGGGGTGGAGCGGAAATACCAGATGTGGGCCACGGGAACGGTCAGGCTGATGTGACCCATCCGTTCGCGGCGCACCTTCTTCTCAGTCACCTCGACGCCGCAGCGGTCGCACACGATGCCGCGGTAGCGGATCCGCTTGTACTTTCCGCAGTGGCACTCGTAGTCCTTCGTAGGGCCGAAGATGCGTTCGCAGAAGAGTCCGTCGCGTTCCGGCTTGTAGGTGCGGTAGTTGACGGTCTCCGGCTTGAGCACTTCGCCCGACGACTGCTCGAGAATCTCTTCCGGAGAGGCCAGGCCGATGGTGATCTGGTTGAAGTTGTTCTTCACCTTTATCTCTTTCTTTAAAGACATATCCTTGATTTTAACTTGTCAAACACTAACTTGAACTAGTCCAGCTTCACGCTCAGGCCGAGGCCGCGGAGCTCGTGCAGCAGCACGTTGAGCGATTCGGGGATGCCGGCGGTCGGCATCGGGTCGCCCTTGACGATGGCCTCGTAGGCACGGCTTCGTCCGGTCACGTCGTCCGACTTGATGGTCAGGATCTCCTGCAGGATGTTGGAGGCGCCGAATGCTTCGAGCGCCCAGACCTCCATCTCGCCGAAACGCTGGCCGCCGAACTGGGCCTTACCGCCGAGCGGCTGCTGGGTGATCAGGGAGTAGGGACCGATGGAACGGGCGTGCATCTTGTCGTCGACCATGTGGCCCAGCTTGATCATGTAGATCACGCCGACCGTCGCTTTCTGGTCGAAGAGTTCGCCCGTGCCGCCGTCGCGGAGCTGGGTGCGTCCGTAGCGCGGCAGACCGGCCTTGTCGGTGTACTTGCAGATGTCTTCCAGGCTTGCGCCGTCGAAGATCGGGGTGCTGAACTTCAGCCCGAGCTCGCGGCCGGCCCAGCCCAGGACCGTCTCGTAGATCTGTCCCAGGTTCATACGGGAAGGCACGCCGAGCGGGTTGAGCACGATGTCGACCGGGGTTCCGTCTTCGAGGAACGGCATGTCCTCGTCGCGGACCACCTTGGCCACGATACCTTTATTACCGTGACGGCCGGCCATCTTGTCACCCACCTGGATCTTGCGTTTCTTGGCCACGTAGACCTTGGCCAGCTTCATGATGCCGCTAGGCAGTTCGTCGCCGATGGTCAGGTTGTAGTTGACGCGCTTATAGTGGGCATCGTACTCCTTGTATTTGATCAAGTAGTTGTTGATGAGCGCTTTGATCAGATCGTTGCTCTTCTTGTCGGAGGTCCATTTGGTGGGATTGACGTTGTTGTAGTCAATCTGCTCGAGGACTTCGCGGGTGAAGGATTCTCCCTTGGGAAGGATTTCGGCGCCATAGAGGTCGCCGATGCCGGCGCTCTTCTTGCCCGCGACGAGCTTGGTGAGCTTGTCGAGGAACAGGGCGCGCAGGTCGGCGCACTTGCGGTCGAAGTCGTCCTTGGCTTCCTGCAGCTGCCGTTTTGCGTTCTCCTTGCCCTTCTTGGTGTTCTCCTTGACCACGTGCGAGAAGAGCCGCTTGCCGATGATCGTACCGGAAAGGGAAGGGGAGGCCTTCAGGGAGGCGTCCTTCACATCGCCGGCCTTGTCACCGAAGATGGCACGCAGCAGCTTCTCTTCCGGCGAAGGATCGCTTTCGCCCTTCGGCGTGATCTTGCCGATGAGGATGTCGCCCGGTTCCACGTGGGCACCGATGCGGATGATACCGTTCTTGTCGAGGTCCTTGGTGGCGTCCTCGCTCACGTTCGGAATATCGGCGGTGAGCTCTTCCATGCCGCGCTTGGTGTCGCGGACCTCCATGATGTATTCGTCCACGTGGATGGAGGTGAAGATATCTTCGCGGATGATGCGCTCGGAGAGCACGATGGCATCCTCGAAGTTGTAGCCCTTCCAAGGCATGAAGGCCACTTTCAGGTTGCGGCCGAGCGCCAGCTCGCCGTTCTGGGTGGCATAGCCCTCCGTCATGATCTGGCCAGGCACCACGCGGTCGCCCTTCCGGACGATCGGGGTCAGGCGGATCGACGTGCTCTGGTTGGTCTTGCGATAGAGCGGGAGGTCGTAAACGGTGATTTCGGGATCGAAGCTGACGAAGCGTTCGTTCTCGGTCTTGTCATATTTGACGTGGATCTGGCGGGCGTCGACAAAGACGACTTCGCCTTTGCCTTCCGCGGCGATCTGGGTGCGGGAGTCGCGGGCTACGGGGCCTTCCAGACCGGTACCGACGATCGGAGCCTCCGGCTTGATGATCGGAACGGCCTGGCGCATCATGTTCGAGCCCATGAGGGCGCGGTTGGCATCGTCGTGCTCCAGGAACGGAATCAGGGAGGCGGCGATCGAGGCGACCTGGTTCGGCGCCACGTCCATCAGGTCGATGCTCTCCTTGCTGCGGACCGGGAAGTCGGCTTCCAGACGGCATTTGATGCGTTCGTCGAGGATGTTGCCCTGGTCGTCGAGCTTGACGGAGGACTGGGCCACGACCTTGTTTTCTTCCTCCTCGGCGCTCAGGTAGACCACACCGCTGTCGGACAGGTCCACACGGCCGTCGGTGACTTTGCGGTACGGGGTCTCGATGAAGCCCAGGTCATTGATCTTGGCATAGACGCAAAGCGAGGAGATCAGACCGATGTTCGGACCTTCCGGCGTCTCGATAGGGCAGAGACGGCCGTAGTGGGTGTAGTGCACGTCGCGCACCTCGAAACCGGCGCGGTCGCGGGACAGACCGCCCGGACCCAAAGCGGAGAGACGGCGCTTGTGCGTCATCTCGGCCAGGGGGTTGGTCTGGTCCATGAACTGGCTCAGCTGGCTGGTGGCGAAGAAGCTGTTGATCACGCTCGAGAGGGACTTGGCATTGATCAGGTCGACGGGCGTGAAGACTTCGTTGTCGCGCACGTTCATCCGTTCGCGGATCGTCCGGGCCATGCGGGCCAGGCCGACGCTGAACTGGTTGGCCAGCTGTTCGCCGACCGTACGGATACGGCGGTTGCTCAGGTGGTCGATGTCGTCGACGGTCGCCTTCGAGTTGATGAGCTGGATCAGGTAGCGGATGATCTCGATGATGTCTTCCTTCGTGAGGATGCGGACATTGGGGTCGGTGGAAAGGTTGAGCTTCCGGTTGAGGCGGTAGCGGCCCACCTGTCCCAGGTCATAGCGCTTGTCCGAGAAGAAGAGCTTGTCGATGACGTCACGGGCCGTTGCTTCATCCGGCGGTTCGGAGTTGCGCAACTGACGATATGTGTAGAAGATCGCCTCCTTCTCGGAGTTGGTCTGGTCTTTCTGGAGGGTGTTGTAGATGATGGCGAAATCGGTGGTGTAGGCGTCTTCCTTGTGCAGGAGGATCGATGCCACGCCCGACTCGAGGATTTCGTCGATATGTCTCTCTTCGAGGATCGTTTCGCGGTCCACGATCACGTTGTTGCGTTCGATGTACACGACCTCGCCCGTATCTTCATCCACGAAGTCCTCGTTCCAGGTCTTCAGGACACGGGCGGCGAGTTTGCGGCCGATGCACTTCTTGAGGTTCGCCTTGTTGACCTTGACTTCCTCGGCCAGGTCGAAGATGTCGAGGATCGCCTTGTCGCTTTCGAAACCGATGGCCCGGAGCAGCGTCGTCACGGGGAGTTTCTTCTTGCGGTCGATGTAGGCGTACATCACGTTGTTGATGTCAGTGGCGAACTCGATCCAGGAACCCTTGAACGGGATGATGCGCGCAGAGTAGAGTTTCGTTCCGTTGGCGTGCATGCTCTGGCCGAAAAAGACACCCGGCGAGCGGTGCAGCTGGGAGACGACGATGCGCTCGGAACCGTTGATGATGAAGGTTCCGCGAGGGGTCATGTAGGGGATGGCGCCCAGATAGACGTCGGAGATGACCGTGTCGAAATCCTCGTGTTCCTCGTCCGTGCAATAGAGTTTGAGTTTGGCCTTGAGCGGCACGTTGTAAGTGAGGCCCATGTCGAGGCACTCATCCATCGTGTAGCGCGGCGGATCGATGAAATAGTCGATGAACTCCAGGACGAAGTTGTTGCGGGTATCCGTGATCGGGAAAACCTCCTGGAAAACCTTGTAAAGCCCTTCGTTCTTGCGGTTTTCAGCCGTCGTTTCAAGCTGGAAGAAATCGCGGAAGGACTTCAGCTGCACTTCCAGAAAATCGGGATAATCCAGGAGTGCCTTGGAGGTCGCAAACGTAATCCTCTGATTGTTAGTATTTTGTGGCATTTTAAAAAGGCAGGTTGAGAATAAACTTAAAATAACGACAAAAAGGTTTAGGGCCCGCAGGCCCTAAACCCGAGTTCTTTCCCGCTAGCAGGAAGAAGTGGGCATGTTGCTACTTAAGTTCAACTTCGCCGCCTGCTTCTTCGAGAGCTGCCTTGACTTGTTCTGCTTCAGACTTGGAGACTTTCTCCTTGATGACTGCGTTCGGAGCCTTGTCGACGAGTTCCTTCGCCTCTTTCAGTCCGAGGCCGGTGAGTTCCTTGACGGCCTTCACCATCTGGAGTTTGGCCTGACCAGCGCTGATCAGGATCACGTCGAATGCGCTCTGCTCGGCCTCGGCCGGTGCACCAGCGGCGCCTTCAGCGGCGACGACGACTGCAGCGGCTGCAGGTTCGATGCCATATTCGTCTTTGAGGATCTGTGCAAGTTCCTGGACTTCTTTTACGGTAAGGTTAACAAGTTCTTCCGCAAGAGCTTTGATGTCTGCCATAATTATTGGTTTTTTAATTGTTTATTGTTCTACTGTAATTAAGCTTCGGCCTCTTTCTTGGAATCCTCGAGTGCGGAGATGACCCGACGGATAGGTGACTGGAGGAGACCGATGATGTCACCGATAAGTTCATCATGCGACTTGACGGAGAGCAGTGTATTCAGCTGGTTCTCGCCGACGTAGGCACATTCCTGGAGGAACGCGCTCTTGAGGCTGGGCTTGCCGAATTTGGCACCGTATTCCTTGATCACCTTGGCAGGTGCGCTGGGAACCGTCGTGAACATGATGGCCGTGTTGCCCTCAAGGGTGGGGTAGAGCGTCTCGACTTCCTTGTTGTCCAAGGTCATCAGAGCTTTGTGGAGAAGCGTGTTCTTTACGACTTCGAGTTTGATATTCTTTTCGAAGCAGGCACGGCGCAGGGCGGAGGTGTTCTCGGCGTTGAGACCGGAGATGTCCGCAAGGTAGAAATTGGGGTTTTCAGCCAGCTGCGCGGCTACCTTCTCGATAATCTGAGCTTTCAGTTCCTTTTTCATGGTCTTTTTGCTTTAAAATTATTCAGCGGTAGCACTGATTGCCTTGGTGTCGATGCAAATACCGGGGCTCATCGTCGCAGACATGAAGATGCTTCTGACATACGTGCCCTTAAGCGCTTGAGGTTTCAACTTCTGGATGGTGTTGAGCAATTCAACGGCATTCTCAGCCAGTTGCTGAGCACTGAATGATACCTTACCGATTGCAGTGTGAACAATACCTTGCTTGTCAACCTTAAAGTCGATTTTACCGGCCTTTACCTCCTTGACCGCAGTGGCGACGTCCATCGTCACGGTTCCGGTCTTCGGGTTCGGCATCAGGCCGCGGGGTCCGAGGATACGGCCGATCGGACCGATCTTGGCCATCACCGTAGGAGTACAGATGATGACGTCGACGTCTGTCCAGCCGCCCTTGATCTTTTCAATGTAGTCGTCCAGTCCGACAAAGTCGGCGCCGGCTTCCTTTGCTTCCGTTTCCTTGTCCGGTGTGCAGAGAACCAGTACGCGGGTAACCTTGCCAGTACCGTGCGGGAGCGTGACGACGCCGCGGACCATCTGGTTGGCCTTGCGGGGATCCACGCCCAGGCGGACGGAGAGCTCGACCGAAGCGTCAAACTTGGCGTAGGAAACTTCCTTCACCAGGTCGCAAGCCTCGAGGAGCTTGTACTGTCTGCGGGAATCTACTTTAGCTTCCGTTGCTTTTTGATTTTTTGTCAGCTTACTCATCGCGTGTGGTTTTATTGTACATCGGCGGGATACTCTCCGGTGATGGTGACGCCCATGCTGCGTGCAGTACCGGCGACCATGCTCATGGCGGATTTCTCGGTGAATGCGTTCAGGTCCGGCATTTTCTCCTTGGCGATTTCGCGCACCTGGTCCCAGGTCAGGGAAGCGACCTTCTTGCGGTTCGGCTCGGCCGAAGCGGTCTGGATCTTGGCGGCGTCCTTGATCAGGACGGCCACCGGCGGCTGCTTGACGACGAAGGAGAACGATTTGTCACTGAAAACAGTGATGATCACAGGCAAAATCTTGCCGGCCTTGTCTTGAGTGCGGGCATTGAACTGCTTGCAGAAATCCATGATATTGACGCCCTTCGAACCGAGGGCCGGTCCCACGGGCGGCGAGGGGTTGGCTGCACCACCTTTGATCTGCAGTTTAATGAACCCGGCAATTTCTTTAGCCATAATGTAGATGATTTAATCTTTTGTTACTTGTGCAAAATTCAACTCCAAAAGAGTCTTGCGACCGAAAATCTTGACGACGACCTTGATCTTCTTCTTGTCGGCGAGGATTTCATCGACCGTACCGTCGAAGCCGTTGAACGGGCCGTCGATGATCTTGACGGCTTCGCCCACGACGAACGGGGTGACGGTCTCTTCGTCCTGGCTGGCCAGTTCGTCCACACGGCCCATGATCCGGTCCATTTCGGAATCACGGATAGGGACGGGGATCCGGTCCTTGCCTTCGCTCAGGAAGCCCGCGACATAGGGAATGTTGCGGATCATGTGCTGGATGTCGCCGGTCATCACCGCCTCGACCAGCACGTAACCGGGGTAGAAGATGCGTTCAGCGCTGACGCGCTTGCCGTTCTTCACCTGGTAGTACTTTTCGGTCGGAATGAGGACCTGGGTGATCAGATGGCCGAGATGGAGCGCTTCGACTTCTTTTTCGATGTACTCTTTCGCCTTCTTCTCCTTGCCTCCAGCAGTACGGACGACGTACCACTTTTTCGTACTTTCGCTCATAGGGATGGAAATGTTACAGTTGATAGATACCCATCATGACGCTTCTGATGATCAGGTCGATCAGCCAGATGATCAATGCCAGGATCAAGGTAGTAACCATAACCAGAATTGCCGAACTCTGCAACTTGTCCCATGTGGGCCAGGTCACTTTGGTCGTCAGTTCTTTCCAGGACTCTTTTACGTAAGTTCCTATTTTTGCCATTGTTATTTTGTTGTTGACAGAGAACGGTTGGAAGCGGAAAGTCCCTGCCGGTTAATAACACTCCGGTGCGTAACCACCGGATTTGCAGGGGAAGCAGGATTCGAACCCACATCGACGGTTTTGGAGACCGCTGAACTACCCTTGTTCTATTCCCCTAAATAGGGTCGGATTCCTTGGAACCCGACCCTTAGGCTAATGTTCCGTGCCCGTTTCGGATTAGTCGAGCAGATCGGTGATCTGACCGGAACCGACGGTACGGCCGCCCTCACGGATTGCGAAACGCAGACCTTTGTTCAGAGCCACCGGGTAGATGAGCTCGACAGTGATCTCCACGTTGTCGCCCGGCATCACGACCTCAACACCTGCAGGGAGTTCGATCTCGCCCGTGATATCGAGGGTGCGGATGAAGAACTGAGGACGATAGTGGTTCTTGAACGGCGTGTGACGGCCACCTTCATCTTTCTTCAGGACATAGATGGCAGCCTTGAAGTGCTTGTGCGGGGTGATGGTGTTCGGGTGAGCGATCACCTGGCCACGCTTGACTTCCTTCTTGTCGACGCCGCGGAGGAGCAGACCGACGTTGTCACCTGCTTCACCCTGGTCAAGAAGCTTGCGGAACATCTCGACGCCGGTGACGACGGATTTACGCGGCTCTTCGCCCAGACCGATGATCTCGACAGGGTCGTTCACTTTCACGACGCCCGTTTCGATACGGCCGGTAGCCACGGTACCACGACCGGTGATGGAGAAGATGTCCTCGATAGGCATAAGGAACGGTTTCTCGTTGTCGCGGACCGGCAGGGGAATGTATTCATCGACTGCGTTCATCAGGTCCATGATGACGGACTCCCAGTGCGGGTCGCCGTTGAGAGCGCCGAGTGCGGAACCGCGGATAACCGGGGCGTTGTCGCCGTCGAAATCGTAGAAGTTCAGCAGTTCGCGAACCTCCATCTCGACGAGGTCGATCATTTCCGGGTCGTCCACGATGTCAACCTTGTTCAGGAAGACAACGATACGGGGAACGTTTACCTGACGGGCGAGCAGGATGTGCTCACGGGTCTGCGGCATCGGACCGTCGGTAGCGGCAACCACGAGGATGGCACCATCCATCTGAGCGGCACCAGTGACCATGTTCTTCACGTAGTCAGCGTGGCCCGGGCAGTCGACGTGTGCGTAGTGACGGGTAGCCGTCTGATACTCGACGTGTGCGGTGTTGATGGTAATACCACGTTCCTTCTCCTCAGGAGCGTTGTCGATCTGGTCGAAGGTCTTCACCTCGGAGAGGCCCTGCTTTGCAAGCACCAGCGTGATGGCTGCGGTGAGGGTGGTCTTGCCGTGGTCCACGTGTCCGATCGTACCGATGTTCACATGCGGTTTGTCTCTTTTAAAAGTTTCTTTTGCCATAGTTGGTTCTAATTTTTAATGTTGTTGCTTGGAGCCGATGGTGAGAATTGAACTCACGACCTCTTCCTTACCAAGGAAGCGCTCTACCACTGAGCTACATTGGCCTGTATTTCAAAAAAAATCGAGCGGAAGACGAGGTTCGAACCCGCGACCCTCAGCTTGGAAGGCTGATGCTCTACCAACTGAGCTACTTCCGCACGAGCGCTTCTTCAAGCGCATAAAAAAAGTGGGCAGAGATGGATTCGAACCACCGTAGGCGTGCGCCAGCAGATTTACAGTCTGCCCCATTTGGCCACTCTGGTATCTGCCCAGGTCTCTCAGTCAGCGTTTCAAACTTACCAGAGCCGATGGAGGGATTCGAACCCACGACCTGCTGATTACAAATCAGCTGCTCTGACCAGCTGAGCTACGTCGGCTGTTTGGGACTGCAAATATATGGGTTTTCGATGAAAGTCCAAAATATTTTTAATTTTTTTCTTTCAAAATCGCCCGATACACCGAATCCGCGTCAAAACCGCACTCAGCGTAGAGTTCGGCAGGGGTTCCCTGCTCGATGAAGCGGTCCGGAATGCCCAGCCCGGTGAGGGTGCAGTCCAGTCCGCGGGAGGCGATGAACTCGGCCACGACGCTGTAGAGTCCGCCTTCGCAGACGCCGTCTTCGAGCGTGATGATGCGGCTTGCCTTGCTGCAGGCTTCTTCCAGTGCGCGGGTGTCGACAGGCTTGAGGAAGCGCATGTCGAAGTGCAGGACTTCGATGCCGGCTTCGCGGCTGGCCCGTTCGACAGCCCGGGCTCCTTCCGTTCCGATCGCACCTATAGATAATAGGGCGACGCCGTTCCCTTCGTGAAGCTTGACGGCCGTGCCCGGTTCTATATATGTAAAGGTGCGGTCACGCCAGGGAGTGCCGTTCCCGTAGCCGCGGGGATAGCGGATGACGGTAGGCCCGTAGCCGGCTTGCGTGGCGGAATACATGAGGTCGCGCAACTGGGCTTCGTTGAGCGGGGCGCAGAGCGTCAGGTTCGGCACAGGGCGGAAGGCTGCCAGGTCAAAGGCGCCGTGATGGGTGGCTCCGTCTTCGCCCACCAGGCCGCCGCGGTCCAGGCAGAGGATGACCTTCAGGTTCTGGAGCGCCACGTCGTGGATGACATTGTCATAGGCCCGTTGCGAAAAACTGGAGTAGATGTTGCAGAAGGGGAGCATCCCTTCGGCGGCCAGGCCGGCGGAGAAAGTCACGGCGTGCTGCTCGGCGATGCCCACGTCGAAAACGCGTTCCGGCATCTCCTTCTGCATGATGTTCATGCTGCAGCCGGTGGCCATGGCGGGCGTGATGCCGACAATCCGGCTGTCTTCGCGCGCCAGGTCGAGCAAGGTCGTGCCGAACACTTCCTGGAACTTGGCCACGTCGCGTTTCTTGCCGGTGCGCTTTCCGGTTTCCACGTTGAAGGTGCCGGGGGCATGCCAGATGGTCTGGTCCTCCTCGGCGGGAGCGTAGCCCTTTCCCTTGGTGGTGATGACGTGGAGCAGTTTGGGACCCGGGATGGCCTTGAGCCGCTCGAGCATATAGGTCATGGACGCGATGTCGTTGCCGTCGATCGGGCCGAAGTAGCGGAAGCCGAGCGCGTCGAACAGCGAGAGGGTCCCGCCTTCGGTGCGGATGAGGCTGCGCTTGGTGTTTTTGACGATCTTCTGGACCCAGCGGCGGATCCTGCCGGCACCCAGGCGGTCCCACACGCTCTTCTTGAGACGGTTGTAGCCCTCGGCGGTGGTCACCCGGAGCAGGTAGTTGTGCAGGGCGCCGATATTCTTGTCGATGGAGATCTGGTTGTCGTTGAGGATCACCAGCAGGTCGGCGTTCAGGCTTCCGGCGTTGTTGAGGCCCTCGAAGGCAAGGCCGCCCGACATGGCGCCGTCGCCGATGACGGCGATTACGTGCTCGTGTTTCCCTTCCAGCTGCGCGGCTACGGCCATGCCGAGCGCCGCCGAGATCGACGTGGAGGAGTGGCCTGTGCCAAAAGCGTCGTAGGGGCTTTCGTCACGGCGCGGGAATCCGCTGATTCCGTGATATTTTCGATTCTGTTTGAAAGCTTCTTTGCGACCGGTGAGGATCTTGTGCGCGTAGGCCTGGTGTCCGACGTCCCAGACGACTTTGTCGGTCGGCGTGTCGAAGACCTTGTGGATGGCTACGGCGATTTCCACGGCGCCGAGGCTGGCGCCGATGTGCCCGGGGTTTTCCGCGCAGCAGGTAATGATATACGCACGCAGCTCGGAGCAGAGTTGCGCAAGCTGTGTGTTGTCCAGGCTCCGGATCTCAGCCGGATCACTGATGGTTTCCAGAAGGCCCACGTCAGCCGCGGATTATGGTTTGCTCCCGGTCGGGACCGAGGGAGAGGATGCGCACGGGCACGCCAACCTCCCGCTCGATGAAGGCGACATATTCCTTGAACGCGGCGGGGAGTTCCGCTTCGGAGCGGCAGGCGCCCAGGTCGCAGTCCCATCCTTTGAGCGTGGTGTAAACGGGCTCTACTTCAGCGTAGACGTCGTAAGGGACGCGGTCGGTCCGCACACCGTCCACCCGGTATCCGGAAGCTACCTTGACGGTATCGAAGCCGTCGAGGACGTCGGCTTTCATCATGATCAGTTCGGTCACGCCGCTGATCATCACGGCATATTTGAGGGCGGGGAGGTCGAGCCAGCCGGTGCGGCGGGGACGGCCGGTGGTGGCACCGAATTCATGGCCGCGCTGACGGAGCAGTTCGCCGGTGGCGTCACCGAGTTCCGTAGGGAACGGGCCGCTTCCCACGCGGGTGCAGTAGGCTTTGAATACGCCGTAAACTTTGCCGATGCGGGCGGGGGCCACGCCAAGACCGGTGCAGGCGCCGGCGCAGGCAGTGGAAGACGAGGTTACGAAGGGATAAGAACCGAAGTCCACGTCGAGCATGGAGCCCTGGGCGCCTTCGGCCAGAATGGCTTTGCCGCCGTCGAGCAGGGCGTTGGTTTCGTATTCGGCGTCGATCAGTTCGAAACTCTTGAGATATTCGGCATCCTTGCGCCACTGGGCTTCCGCCTCTTCGAGATCGAAGGGGAAGGTGAAGTCGTACTGGGCCAGGCGGGCCATGTGCTTGCGTTTGAGGGTCTCATATTTGCTTTCGAAACCCTCTTCCTCCAGGTCGCCGACGCGGAGGCCGTTGCGACCGGTTTTGTCGGAGTAGGCAGGGCCGATGCCTTTGAGGGTCGAACCGATCTTCGACTTGCCGAGCGAGGCTTCGTCAGCTGCGTCGAGCAGCTTGTGGGTCGGGACGATCAGATGGGCGCGGCGAGCGATGCGTACGCGCTCCCGGACCGGGATGCCGAGGGCTTCGATCGCCTGGCATTCCTCGCGGAAGATGGTGGGGTCGAGGACGACTCCGCCTCCGATGATATTGACGGCTCCTTCACGGAAGACACCCGAAGGAACGGAGTGCAGCACGAAAGAGGTGTCGCCGAAATGGATGGAATGGCCGGCGTTCGGTCCGCCCTGGAAGCGGGCTACCACAGGGTAGCGTTCCGCCAGGAAATCCACGATCTTGCCTTTTCCTTCGTCTCCCCATTGGAGCCCGAGAACTACGTCGAGTTTCATTATTTTGCAGCGTGTTAGTTTAGGAGCCGCTAAGTTACGACTTATTTTCGAATAAACCTACAGACCGGGGGCCGATCAATAGCCGAGAAAGTAGTATTCCCAGAAGCTGCCCGGCAGGATAGGATCGTCCTCTTTCGACCGGAGGTTGTTGTATTCCTGCATGTACTGGTTGAAAGATTCCAGGACGGCCGGGGAGAGCCTGCGCTGGATGTCGCGGTCCGAGATCAGGCAGAGCGCCTGCTGGTACGTCACGGGCAGGGCGGTGAGGTCTTCTTCCGGGGGGAAAGACGAAGCGAAGCTGCGCAGGTCCCGCTGGAGGAGCAGCAGGCAGCGGTAGCGGTCGGCCGCAGCGGCGTTGAAATAGCCGGCGCCGGCGAGCAGCCGCAGGTTGCGGATGGTATTGTGCGTGATGACGGCGGCCGTATCGGAAGGCCCGTGGTCGAGATAGCTCCGCTCGGGCATCGCTTCGACGACTTTGCGGGCAGAACGGGCCGTGGCAGCGTTGAAAGGGCTCTTTTCCAGGATGTCACAGTACTTTCGCGCCATGGCTTTGTTGCCTGAGGCGATGTTGAACTTGATCAGCTGGCGCAGTGTACCGAAACTTGTGCCGTAAGGCGTGGTGCAGGCGGCCTGGAAGGTGTTGTGGATGGCTTCGTTGGTGCAGCCCATGCATTCGTTCACCAGACTGGTGAAGTAATACCCGTGCCGGGTCAGTTCACCTTCAAGGTCGATGTCTTCCGGCCCGAGGACTGGATAACGGAATATGTTCTGCGGCAGCGTCCCGCGTTCACTATGGGCCAGCAGGGCGTAGGGGATCAGGACGCGGTCTTCTGCAGACGCTTCGGGCGTGGCCACGGAAAGGACTTTGTCCCATTGCATATGCAGGCTCGCGTACTCCACTTTCGCCCAGCGTTCGCGTTCCCGGGCTTTCGGAAGCAGGGCTGCGACAAGCAGCGCCGTGAAGATGACCGCGGCGAGCGGAATCTGGAAACGCTTGAGGAAGAGCCTCAGCAATAGGAAACAACCCGTAGCGAGCAGCGCTGTGAGAGCCGGACCGACCCATGAGAGGCGGTAGAACTGCGACAGGAAGTCTCCGGCAAGGGTCCACAGCGGGTGCGGTCCGTTCCAGAGATCGGTCCAGTAGTCGGGCGTGTTGAGGAAGAGCCCGAAATACTCTTTCTGCAGGAAGGTATAGCGGCGGAGGAGGAATACCGCCACGAAAACCGCCACGAAGAGCAGGAGGGGAACCAGCCGGTTTTTCAGTCGACTATTCATTTCGTTTCCTCCTCTTTGAACAGGCCGGCGATGGCTTCCTGCCGGTCGGGCACACGGCCCGTGATGAATTCAGGGATGTTGTACGACTTGAGCCGCAGCTGGTTGAAATCAGGATCCTCCTGCGGGAGGAGGAAAGGTTTCGAGAAATGGCCTTCTCCGTCGAAATGGCTGATAAACAGTCGGGTATATCGTCCGTCGAGGCGACGGCTGGAAAAGACCACCCACCGGCCGCCGCTTGACCAGCTGTGATAACTGTCGGTCTGGTCGCTGTTGAGTTCGGTGACTGTCCGCACGGCGCCGGTTTCCAGGTCGAGCAGCATCAGCTCCGCTTCCTTGTGCCAGATGGGGAAGGTGCCGAAACTGGCTGCCGTGAACAGGAGCCAGCGGCCGTTGACACGCGGGAATGATACCGAAAGACTGTCGTTCCCGAATACGATGCGGGGCTCTCCGGCAAGGGCGCCGTCGGCGAACGGGGCGGCCATCAAGCGGTAGTGGACTTCGCCGCGCGAAGCGGGAATGCGGCCCGGATCAACGGCTTCGCACCAGTAAAGCGTCTTTCCGTCGGGCGACCAGGAAGGGAAGGTTTCCAGCGTTTCCCGGGTTTCGACGAGCATCTGTACGGAGTCCGTCGCGGAGTCATAGACAATCAGGTCTGAATCGGTGTCGTAGACTTCGATGGGCTGGTCGTTCCGGATGGTAAAGCACTGCCGGGTGTTGTTGGAAGAGAAGACCACGTAGCGTCCTTCCGGATGCCAGGCAGGGTAGGTACCCTGGCGGTGAGGACCTACCTGGGTGAGGTTGAGCACTTTTACGTTGTCGCCGTCAGCGAAGACTGTTCCGCCGCCGCGGCCGCGGGCGTGGAAGAGCATCCGCTCGGGAGATCCGCCGTCGAAGGTATGGCAATTGACGCAGCCCAGGTTGTTGGCCCGGTTGGTCACGACAGGGGATTCGTCGTAGGAAGACAGTTCCCGCTGGTAGAGTCCCATGTTGCGCCAACTCTCATAACCGGGCTCGATAAGGCGGTAGACGATATATGGATCGATGGGGTCGTGTGAATAGATGATGGGGAAGGGAGCATAGCGCGTACCCCTGCGCGCACCACGGCGCCAGGCCTTGACCGTGGTCCAGAGCGTATCGCCCTCCCGGCGTTGTTCAAGCCGGAACTTCCGTCCGTCTTCCATACGGAACGTCAGCGGCGCGCTGCCCTCGGGGACGGTGACGCCCGTATAATCGGGGAAAATCGGCGGATAGCCGTCCTGTTCGTCGAATTCTTTCGGCGAACAGCCGCACAGCGCAGCTAAGAGGGTGAATAATACAATGAAACGGAATTGTCCGTACATGTTCGAAGGCTTCGGTTCAACATCCAAAGATACGAATTATTTGTGTTTTCAGCCGTTTTTTCGTATTTTCGTAGATTCGGAGTTTTCCGGAAAAGCGGAGAAGAGAATATCAAAAACGATCGAATATATGACTGAAACCATCCAAAAGACAACGTTGCGGGATTCGGCGGCCATGCGCTGGATCGCGCTCCTGCTGCTGGCGCTGGGCATGTTCTGCGCCTACATCTTCATGGACATCCTCTCGCCGATCAAAGACCTGATGGAATCCACCCGCGGGTGGGATTCCAAGGCATTCGGCACGATGCAGGGATCCGAGACTTTCCTCAATGTCTTCGTGTTCTTCCTGATCTTCGCCGGCATTATCCTGGACAAGATGGGCGTGCGTTTCACCGCCGTCCTGTCGGGCGCGGTGATGCTGGTGGGCGGCCTGATCAAGTATTTCGCCATCAGCCCTTCCTTTATGGGGACCGGTCTGGAGCACTGGTTCACGGAAAACCTGAACTATATCCCGCTTTTCGACGAACTCGGTGTCTCACCGTTCTATCGCGGCATGCCGGCTTCGGCCAAGGTGGCGGGCATCGGTTTCATGATCTTCGGCTGCGGTGCGGAAATGGCCGGCATCACGGTCAGCCGCGGTATCGTCAAATGGTTCAAGGGGCGTGAGACTGCGCTGGCCATGGGCTCCGAAATGGCGCTGGCCCGTCTGGGTGTGGCGACCTGCATGATTTTCTCCCCCTATTTCGCCAAATTGGGCGGAAGCATCAACGTGTCGCGTTCGGTGGCTTTCGGCGTGGTGCTGCTCTGCATCGCCCTGATCATGTTCATCACGTACTTCTTTATGGACAAAAAGCTGGACAGCCAGACCGGCGAAGCCGAGGAGAAAGACGATCCCTTCAAGGTCAAGGATATCGGCAAGATCCTTTCCAGCCTGGGCTTCTGGCTCGTGGCCCTGCTCTGCGTGCTTTATTACAGCGCGATTTTCCCGTTCCAGAAATACGCCGTCAACATGCTGCAGTGCAACCTGACCCTGACCGAAGCCGCGCCCGGCTCGTTCTGGGCCGGTGAGGCGGTGACCATCGTGCAGTACATCATCATGCTGGTCGTGGCCGCCTGCGCTTTCTCCAGCAACTTCATCAAGAAGAACAAAGGCCTCAAGACCGGCATGATGGTGATGGCCGTCGTGGCACTTGTGGTCTATTGCTATATGGGCTTCATGCGCGGCACGGCCGAGACCATCTTCGCGGTCTTCCCGCTGCTGGCTGTCGCCATTACCCCGATCCTTGGCAACTACGTGGACCACAAAGGAAAAGCGGCCACGATGCTCGTCGCTGGATCGTTCCTGCTGATTCTCTGCCACCTGACCTTCGCCTTCATCCTGCCTCTCTTCAAGGGCAGCGCGGTGGGCGGTACGGTCGTGGCCTATGTCACGATCCTCGTCCTGGGTGCATCGTTCTCGCTGGTTCCGGCCGCTCTCTGGCCGTCCGTCCCGAAGCTGGTCGATGAAAAGATCATCGGCTCTGCCTACGCCCTGATCTTCTGGATCCAGAACATCGGCTTGTGGCTCTTCCCGATCCTCATCGGCAACGTGCTGACCAGCACCAACGCCCCTGGCACCGGCCCCGATGAACTCAATTATACCTGGGCCCTTGTGATGCTGGCCTGCCTGGGCGTGGCCGCCCTGCTGATCGGTCTCTACCTGAAGGTGGTCGACAAGAAGAAGCATCTCGGCCTCGAGGAGCCCAATATCAAGTAATCCAATTCTGTCCCGATATGACAACTGAAACCAAATCCCTGAAGACGAGCAAGATCGCCTGCTGGCTGGCCCTGGCCTGCCTGGTGGTGCCGATGTTCGGCTCCTACTTCTTCGACGACATGTTCTCCACCGTGTCGCAGATCTTCAAGAATCCGGAGATGCTGCAGCTCGGCTGGAACTCCCAGCAGTTCGGCTTCTATGCCGGCGGCTACTCCTTCCTCTGCGTGTGGGGCGGCCTGATCATCTGCGGTATCCTCCTCGACAAGTTCGGCGTACGGCTCATCGGCTCCGTGTTCGTCGGACTGATGGTCCTCGGCGCCGCTATCGTCACATGCGCCATCTCTGCGTCCGGCCTGACCGCCGGCACCTCGCTGACGATCGCCTATATCGGCTGCATGCTCTTCGGACTGGGCAGCGAGATTGCGGGCGTCGCGGTCACGCGGTCCATCGCCAAATGGTTCAAAGGCAAGAACGTGGCCCTGGCCATGGGTCTCCAGCTGGCCATCGCCCGTATCGGTACCGGTCTGGCCATGCTGCTTTCGCCTGTGCTGGTCCTCAAGAACCATGCGGAAGGGACGATGTTTGCGCTCTCCGAAACCAACAAACCGGCTATCGTGGGTCTTTCCCTACTGTTTGTCGGCGCCATCCTCTGGGCCATTTTCGTGGCGATGGATGCCCGCTATGACCGTCAGGAAGGCATCGTGACCCAGCGGGGCGAGGTGAAGGAGGAAGACAAGTTCAAGTTCTCCGACATCTTCAAGGTGCTGAGCAATCCCCGTTTCATCATGATCGCCCTGCTCTGCGTCTTCTTCTATTGCTGCGTCATCAGCTTCAAGAAGTTCGGTACCTCGATCATCATCCCTCGCTTCGGCCTGGACGCTTCCCGGGCTTCCGTGATGATCTCGATGATCGCCTTCGCCCCCGTGCTCTTCACGCCGCTTTTCGGCGCGCTGGTCGACAAGGTGGGCAAGGCTACGACCTGGATGATCACCGGCGCCGTGCTGGTGTTCTGCGCGCATCTGATCATCTGCGCAGCACCGGGCGAACAGTTCTATGGCTATCTGGCCATCGTGTTCCTGGGTATCGGCTACTCGCTGGTTCCGTCCGCCATGTGGCCGACCGTGCCGAAGATCATCCCCGAGAAGAACCTCGGCACAGCCTATTCGATGATCTACTGGATCCAGAATATGGGCATGCTGCTGGTCCCGATCTTCGTGGGCCGCATCATGAAGAACTATGCCGACAAGAAGGAAGGGCTCGACGCCGCTTCGGCCGAAATCCTCGACAAGGCTGCCGCCGTCCATTCCGAGTTTATCTTCGTTTCGCTGGGCATCGTCGCCATTACCGTCGCGGTGATCCTCTTCTTCAACTCGAAGAAGCATCCGGAACTGAAGATCGACCGTCCTTCGAAGGAAGTCGCTTAAGGCGGGAACGATCCGTAATCAAAATGTGCCCGATATCCCATTTCAAAGGATATCGGGCACATTTTTACCGGGTTTTGTTCCCGCTCTAGAACGGCAGGTCGTCGGTGCCGTCGTCCGTCAGGTCGGCGGGGTTGACGATCGGGGTTGTCTGTTGCTGCTGCGGTTGGGCGGGGGCGCTGTAACCGCCGTAGCTTTGGGGCTGCGGATGCGGGTTCTGCTGGGGTGCGGCACCTGCATTGTCGCCGCGGCGGCCGAGGAGCTGGATCGCATCGGCCTGGATTTCGGTGACGTAGCGTTTCTGGCCGTTCTGATCGTCCCAGCTGCGGCTGCGGATGCGGCCTTCTACGTAGATCTGGCTGCCTTTGCGGATATAGTTCTCCGCCAGGTCGGCCAGCTGCCGCCAGGCGATGACGGTGTGCCATTCAGTGATTTCGCGGGTTTCGCCGTTCCGGTCTTTGTATCGTTCGCTGGTAGCCAGCGTAATGGTGGCGACTGCGGCGCCGCCCTGGAGATGTCTGATTTCAGGATCCTTCCCTACATTTCCGATGAGTAATACCTTGTTGAGTGCCATGGTGCAAAAATTTTCGCTAAATATACGGAAATTCCAGCGTCATTGCAAATAAATGTTTCGGGAGAGCAGACCGCCGCGATCCGGCGTGTCAGGGCTCTGTCCATGCGTTTGATGGATGCCGGGGGCGGTGGCCCGCTCTCCCGAAGGCCTTAGTACTTGTTCTCCAAATGACGGAAGTACAAGTCGTTCCGAAGTTTGAGCTGTTCGACCAGACTGTTCAGATAGCCTTCGAGCGGCACATCCCGTTCCAGATGCAGTTTCTTGCGGATCTCCGTCCGCTTGTTATAGAACGTCTGAACGTGGTCGTAGCCGAATACCCGGCTGATGCAGGGCGGCTCCAGCCCGAGCATGATCATGCCGCAAAGTCCGATCTCACTGCGCGAGAGTTCGGGCGCGATCTGTTCCAGATACGTCAGCATGCCGGCTTCGTGCAGGTCGGCAAGGGCGAGGAAATGCCCTTTGATGATCTTCCCCTCGCCCCGGGATGAAGAGAGGATGAGGTCGAGCCGCTTGGCCAGGAGATATTCGTTCTCCCCGCTGCGGGCAGCGGCGTTGGCGATGTCGGACACTAGTTCCACGAGGGCGTGGACAGCGGGAACCATGCGGTCGCGGTCCCTGCGGATTTGCTTGAGAAGCTCTCTTATATCAGATCTTTGACGAAAGAGTTGAAACGCCGTGCAGACCAGCAGAGCGGCCAAAAAAAAACAGAATGAAGCTGAAGGTTTTCATAGTGGGTAACTATTGGATTTGGGCACAGCAGGCCCTGACACGCTCGGCATCGGGTTCCAGGTCCGTCATCAGCCGGTAACCGGCGACAGCCTGTTCTCCCAGCCAGACGGTACCGGCGATGTACGGGACACCTTCCTGGAGGCAGCGTTCCTTCAGGCACGGGTCCTTATAGTTGGCCTCGACTACTACTTTCCCTGCAAGGGGCAGTGTCGCCACCATATCCAGCGCAACCGGGATGGCGTAGATGAGGATGTTCACGGAAGCGATGACGACGGGAACCTGCTCAAGCCTCAGCGGAATCATCCCACCGCCATTGAAGCAGAATTCCCGTGCCTTGCGGAAATCCCGGTTGGCCACCATGACGCCCATACGCAGTTTCAATGCAGCCAGCGCCGCGGCTTTCGCCGCGCCGCCGCAGCCGATGACCAGCACCCGGGGTCTCTGCTTCCGGTCGGCATAAGGTTCCAGCAGTTTCTGGAGCGCCCAGAAGTCGGAATTGTAACCGTAGATCTTGCCGTCCTTCTTCTTGAGGATGTTCACGGCGAAGAGTTCGCGGGAAATCGTGTCGGCGACATCGACCTTCCGGAAAGCGTTTCCCTTGTAGGGAGCGGTCACGTTGACGGCGTCGTAGCCGTCCAGGAACCGGCGGTAGGCCTTTTCGAAATCGTCTTCTTCAATCAGGTCGTAGGGAAGTGAATCTGCTTCAGGATAGGCTGCCCGGAACAGTTCGGGACTTTTGCTATGGGCTATGGGATAGCCGATCAGACCGTATTTCATCGGGGGAGGTTGTTTTGCTGGTTTCTTTGCCGGACGGCCTCGAAGGCAAGGATGGCTGCCGACACCGATACGTTGAGGGAATCCATCATTCCGGCCATCGGGATGCGGATGTGGGCGTCGGCCCGCTGCCGCCAGTAATCCGATAAGCCTTTGTCTTCCGTGCCGAATACCAGCGCTACGGGACGGACCATATCTGTCCGGTAGTACAACTCCGAATCCTGGAGCTGCGCAGTCAGGATGGCGATGCCCTTCTCTTTGAGCCATACATAGGCTTCTTCGGAACCGCAGGCGACCCATTGGACCGAAAAGGCGGCGCCCAGGCTGGCCCGGATCAGGTTGGGATTGTACAGGTCGGTGAGCGGGTCGCACACCAGCACGGCGTCCACCCCGGCCGCATCAGCGCTGCGCAGAACGGCACCCAGGTTACCGGGCTTTTCCACGCTTTCCAGGACCAGGACAAGCGGCGAAGGGGACAGGTGCAGGTCCTGCAGGGAGCGTTCCCGTGCCTGCATGACGGCGACTATGCCTTCCGTCCCTTCCCGGCAGGCGATTTTCTCGTAGAGCTGGCGGCTGACCACGAAGTCGGCACGACCTTCTTCCGCTTCGCCTTCCCGCACGAAAAGCGTTTCGGTCCGGAAACCTGCCTCCACGGCGCGGGCATACTCCCGCCGGCCTTCCACGACAAAGAGCCCGCGGGCTTTGCGCTCGCGGGACTTCGACTCAAGGAGCAGCAGGTCCTTGATCTTGGGATTCTGGCCGGAGGTGATGCGCTCCGCCATGACTTATTCGGCTTTCTCTTCCTTGGGAGCGGTCTTCTCGGGCCGCATCTGCGGGAAGAAGAGCACGTCCTGGATGGTGGAGGAGTTGGTCATCATCATCGTCAGACGGTCGATGCCCATTCCCAGGCCGGAGGTCGGCGGCATGCCGTATTCGAGGGCGCGGACGAAGTCCATGTCGATGTACATGGCTTCGTCGTCGCCGGCGTCTTTCAGGCGGACCTGGTCGTTGAAGCGTTCCAGCTGGTCGATCGGGTCGTTGAGCTCGCTGTAAGCATTGGCCAGCTCCTTGCCGTTGACGAAGAGTTCGAAGCGCTCGGTCAGGGCGGGATTCTCGCGGTGGCGTTTGGTCAGCGGGCTCATCTCCACCGGATAGTCGATGATGAAGGTGGGCTGGACAAGTTTCTTCTCGCAATATTCGCCGAAGATGGCGTCGATGAGTTTGCCTTTGCCCATCTCCGGCTTGATCGGTACGTTGAGTTTCTTGCAGGTCTCGCGCAGGGCGGCTTCGTCCATGCCGGCGATGTCCACGCCTGCATATTCCTTGATGGCGTCGAGCATCGGGAGCTTGCGGTAAGGCGCCTTGAACTCGATCTCGTTGCCCCAGACGTCGAACTTCGTCTTGCCGTTGATGGCGATGGCGATCCTTTCGAGCATCGTCTCCACGAAACGCATCATCCATTTGTAGTCCTTGTAGGCCACATAGATCTCCATGCAGGTGAATTCGGGATTGTGGGTGCGGTCCATGCCCTCGTTGCGGAAGTCCTTGGCGAATTCATACACACCCTTGAAACCGCCGACAATCAGCCGCTTGAGGTACAGCTCGTTGGCGATACGCATATAGAGCGGGATGTCGAGCGTATTGTGGTGGGTGATGAACGGACGGGCCGTTGCGCCGCCGGGGATGGACTGGAGGATCGGGGTTTCCACTTCCAGATAGCCGTGCTCGTTGAAATAATCGCGCATCGTACCGATGATCTTCGTGCGTTTCTCGAAGATCTCCTTCACCTGCGGGTTGACGATCAGGTCGACGTAACGCATTCGGTAGCGGAGTTCGGGATCGGAGAAAGCGTCATAAACCGCTCCTTCCTTCTCCTTGACGATAGGCAGTACGCGGAGCGACTTGCTGAGCACGGTCAGCTGCGTGGCGTGGATCGACAGGGCACCGGTCTGGGTGATGAAGGCGAAGCCCTCGATGCCGATGATGTCGCCGATATCGAGGAGTTTCTTGAAGACGGTGTTGTACAGGGTCTTGTCTTCGCCGGGGCAGATATCGTCGCGTTTGACATAGACCTGGATGCGGCCGCAGTCGTCCTGCAGTTCGATAAAGGATGCCGCACCCATGATGCGCCGGCTCATCATACGGCCGGCGATCCGGATATCTTTGAAGTTGCCTTTCTCAGGATCAAAACCCTCCTTGATGTCCCGGGTCGATGCATTGACCGGGAATTCAGCTGCGGGATAGGGCTCGATGCCCAGTTCGTGAAGTTTCTGCAGCGATGCGCGGCGGCCAAGTTCCTGTTCGTTGAGGTCTGTTATTTCCATGAATCCAAAAAGTTCTTCCGATTTTACGATTTCAATCCACAAAGTTAGCATTTTTTTTGTGGAAATGCCCGACAAATTGTTATCTTTGCTGCTTGAGCAAAGGATTTTTATGGGAATCGAGAAGAAATGGGTTGTCAAGGAGCCGGGTAATCCCGCTTCGGTCCGCCAGCTGGCACAAGAGCTGGGGATCGACCAGGTGCTGGCCAACCTGCTGGTCCAGCGCGGCATCGACACTTTCGCCAAGGCTCGCGAGTTCTTCCGTCCCGACCTGAGCATGCTGCACGATCCCTTCCTGATGAAGGATATGGACAAGGCCGTCGACCGGATTGGCCGGGCCATCATGGACCGCGAGCACATCCTGGTCTACGGTGACTACGATGTGGACGGTACCACCGCCGTCTCGCTGGTCTACTCCTTCTTCCGGCAGTTCAACCCGAACATCGAGTATTACATTCCCGACCGTTACGACGAAGGCTATGGCGTATCCTACAAAGGAATCGACACGGCCAAGGCGCACGGCTGCACGCTCCTGATCACGCTCGACTGCGGCATCAAGGCGGTTGAGAAAGTCAAATATGCCAAGAAACTCGGCATCGACACGATCATCTGCGACCACCACCTTCCCGACGTGGAACTTCCGCCCGCCGTGGCGGTGCTCGATCCCAAGCGCGAGGACTGCAACTATCCGTTCGACGACCTGTCGGGCTGTGGTGTGGGCTTCAAACTCGTGCAGGCCTATGCAAGCAAGCACGGTATTCCGTTCGAACAATACCAGTCCCTTCTCGACCTGCTGGTGGTGAGCATCGCTTCCGACCTGGTGTCGGTTACGGGCGAGAACCGCGTATTGGCCTACTACGGCCTCAAGCAGCTCAACGAAAACCCTCGCAAGGGCCTGATCCCCATCATCAAGCTCTCCGGCCTGGAAAAACATCGCATCACCATCGACGAAATCGTCTTCAAGATCGGTCCGCGCATCAACGCCGCCGGCCGCATGGAGAGCGGCCGTACGGCCGTCGACATGCTCACGGCCCGCGACGACCAGGAAGCGATGAAGATCGGCGGCGAAATCAACGACCACAACAACGACCGCAAGAAAATCGACCGCGAGATTACCGAGGAAGCCCTCAAGATGGTGCGCGAAATGCCCGATTTCTCCGAGCGCAAATCGACCATCGTCTACAACCCTTCGTGGCACAAGGGTGTGGTAGGCATCGTGGCATCCCGCCTGGTGGAAGCCTATTACCGGCCGACCATCGTGATGACCAAGTCGAACGGCTTCATCACGGGCAGCGCCCGTTCCATCGCCGGTTTCGACCTCTACGATGCCATCGAGAGCTGCGCCGACCTGCTCGAGAACTTCGGCGGGCACATGTATGCCGCCGGCCTGACCATCAAGGAATCCAATTTCGAGGAGTTCTGCCGCCGTTTCGAAGAGACCGTGGCCGACCGCATCAAGAACGTGGTCATGACCCCGACGGTCGATATCGACAGCTACCTCGACTTCAAACAGATCACCCCCAAGTTCTTCCGCCTGCTCAAGCAGTTCCAGCCCTTCGGCCCGGGCAACCAGTCGCCGGTTTTCATCACGGAAAACGTCTATGACAACGGCAACGGCCGCAAGGTCGGCAGCGCCGAGCACGGCGACCTGAAGCATCTCAAACTCGAACTCATCCAGGAAGACGAGCCCTACCACCACATCTCGGCCATCGCCTTCAACCTCTCGGAGCACTTCGAGCACATGCAGGCCGGAAACCCGGTGGATATCTGCTACTCCATCGCCGAAAACTATTACCGCGGCATCGCGAACATCCAGCTCCGCGTCAAGGACATCAAGGAGAAGGAACTCTTCTGATCAGCGCAGTTCCTGTTCCAGGAAATTGTAGAAGCTATTGCTTTCCCCGAGGAAGACCCGGACGATCCGTCCGTCGGGATTCACGAGTATCTTCGTGGGATAGCCCGTAACACCATAGAGGGCCGAGACATCCACGCCGCCGTCGTTGATGACGTGCTTCCACGGCATGTCATAGCGGTTCAGGGCGGCGCGCCACTGGGCTTCGGTTTCGTCGCAGTCAATGCTGAGGATTTCCAGCCGGTTGCCGTGACGGGCATAGAGCTGCTGCATCCGCGGCATGCCTTCGATGCAGTTGTGGCACCAGCTGCCCCAGAAATCGAGAAGGATATACTTGCCGTCCTGCAGCGAAGAGAAGGCCAGCGTTCTGCCGTCCGGAGCCGGCAGGGTGAAATCCGGCGCCTCCGCACCGGGGTAAATGCGGGAACCTGCCGTTTCCAGATTCTGCCTGGCTTCCACCACCTTCAATTGGCGGGCGATAAGGGGCTGCATTATGCCGTTTTTCACGGAGGCATCGAGCAGGTCCAGCGCCTCGCCGGCCTGGGCGCCGCAGTCGCCGATCAGGGTCGCCGAAAAGAGGGAGGAAGGATGCTCCTGTACGAAGGAAAGAGCGGTTTCCGCAATCCGCTTCGCATCTTTTCCCAGCGGAGCCGTCAATTGTTCATAGGCTGCCTGATCCTGATAGAACTGCGTACCGGTGACGGTATAATTATCGAGCGAGCCGGAGATTACGGCGTGTTCGCCCGGGACCGTCATCAGGGGAATGAACCGGCCCGTGCTCAGGCCGCGGCACGCAATGTCCGTAATCAGGATGCTGACCGGACGCGTCATGTCGACATCGAAAGCGAACATACCTGCCAGGCAGTCGAGAGTATCCACCCGCTCGATTCCCTGGCCGCCCGGATAGGCGACGGCCAGCACGTCGTCTTCCACGCCTTCCAGCACGCCGGAAACTTGATACTTGGTGCAAGCCGTCATTCCCAGCACGGCCAGCAGGCAGAACGCCCAAAAGGTCTTTGTCTTCATGGTTGCCATCTTCAAACTCGGGATTTTGTACAAATATAACAAAATCAGTCGAGTTCACCAGATGTTTCTGCCCGTGTCGTTCCCTGTCAGTAGGGAATCTTGCAAGCGATCCCTCCGGTCAGCCAGAGACCGGGCTGGGGGATGTCGCCGAAGTCGTACCAGGTGCGGTTCAGGAGATTGTTGGCACGCAGGTAGAGACTCAGGTGCCGGAAATCATAGTTGAGCTTGGCGTCGAGCAGGGAATAGGGGGTCATCAGCGTGCTTCCCGCCTGGCGGTCCACGTAGCGGAAGGTGAGGTTGGCGGAAAGGCCTCTCCAGATGCTAAAATCAGCCTGTGCCACGATTTTGTGTCGGATGTACTCCATCGAATAGATGGAACGCAGGCCGGATTCGAGCGCCTTGTCCTGGGACTGGTGCGTGTAACCCAGGTTTATGGAACGGAGGAAGAAGTCGGGGTTGTCCAGCAATTCAGGAAATGTGAGCCGCAGCGTGACTTCCTGCCCGAAGGTATTGAGCCGGGTATGGTTGACCGACATCCAGGGAGCGTCGTCGCCGGCGGAAGTGTCCTTGATCCAGTCGATCAGGTCGTATCCCATGTTGTAGTACACTGCAGCGGCAAGTCTGACGCCCCGGGAGAGAAACTTCACGCCTCCTTCCACGGCTCGCAGCTTTTCTGCCTTCAGATGGGGATCGGCGAGGTGTCCGCCCACCGAATAATACAGTTCGGTAAAGGTCGGCATCCGGTAAGAGGTGTTGTAGGAGGCATACAGCCTGAATGCGTCGGTAATCCGGAAACTGGCATCCACGCCCGGGAACAAGCGGATCCCTTCCTTGTTCCCTGTATTGTAGACTGCTGTCAGTCCCGCGGATGCGGAAAGCCGTCCCAGTGTGACGTTGTGTTCGAGGAACAGGTTCAGGGCCGTACGGGAGAGGCCGCAGACATAGACGCCATGCGGCTCCGCCAGCCGTTCGCCCAGATTGGTGCTCACAATGGCTTCGCGGCGGGCCTCCGTCCCGAAGGCGGTGCGTCCCAGCACCGACTCGATCCGGAAGTTCAGGTTGACGCCTGCAACGTTGGTCTTGTGATAGTTGAAGGGATATTTTTCCGGTGCGTCGCGGAAAAGCTCAAACCGGTCTTCCCCGTGATTCCAATAGAGGGCAGGTGTAAAATGCAGCTTTCCATGGCCTTCCGAACGGATGGACACGAAGGTCTTCAGGGTATGCTCGAACTGGTCGTCGAACGAGGCGCTGTAGAAAGTGCTCGAACCGAAATCTTTCCGGCTGACACCGGCTTGCCACGAAAGGTCTCGGGCGCCGAAATCGTGGCCGCCCTGCCAGGATGTCTTGAAGGCACCGAAATCGCTGTTGAGGCCTCCGGCGGCATTGTGGCTGAATCCGTCGCTGCGCTGATAGCCCGCCGAGACTCGGTTGAATCCGCCGCGGTGCCGGATGGCGGCAGAAGCGTTGGCGCCCAGGGAAAGGAAGGAACCGCCTTCCAGGACGGCCGAAACGGCATCATCGGCTTTCTTTTTCGTGACGATGTTGATGGCTCCCAGTAGCGACGAGGTGCCGTAAACCCGGGCAGCGGGCCCTTCGAGCACCTCGATGCGCTCGATATCGCACAGGTTCACGGGGAAATCCACCGAATTATGCCCGGTTTGCGGGTCGGTGATGTTGATGCCGTCAAGCAGGACCGCGACCTGGTTGTAGGTGCCGCCGCGGATGCTGATGTCGGTCTGCATGCCCATGGCGCCGCGCTGGCGGACATCTACGCCCAGCGCGTATTTGAGCAGGTCGTTGACGGTCTCTGCCGGCGAGGTGGCGATCGCCACGCTGTCCATCAGGGTGACGATGCGCGCGCTGCTGTGGAGCGCTACGGGAACGCGCGTGGCCGTGACGGTCACGCTGTCAATGGTATAGGATTCTTGTGCTAAAGCGGGAAACGGGAATAGTCCGAACAGGAAAACGATGAGTATAGAACGTATGAATTGTTTCATAATCTGAAAAAGGGTGACAAAGATACGAATAATCGGGCTGAACTATGCTTATATTTGTCCTTTGTTGCATAGCTGATCCATCATGAAAAGAATCCTGTTTCTCCTGGCGCTCACTGCCGTTCTCCTTTCTTGCGGCCGGAACGCATATACCATCAACGGTATCTTTACGACCGACGACGGGACGGACGTGTACCTGATCGATTCGGACCGTGCCGATACCCTGGCCAAGACGGAAGTCCGGGACGGCCGCTTCTCCTTTGCCGGAAATGTAAAGGAACCTTTTTACGCCTATGTGGGCTGTGGACGGACACGGGTCCATATGATCCTGGAGCCGGGTACATTCACGGTGGATATCGATGAACGGGTTGCTTCGGGTGGTCCGATGGAAGACGCCTATATGGCTTTCCACAGACAGTTCTACCAGTATAAGCGGGAGCAGCGTGCCGAGAAGGCAGCCTTGGCCGATTCGGTCGTGAGGGCCAATCCCGACAATCTCGTGGGCGCCCTGGCGCTGGAAGACCTGGCCTATGTCGATACGAGTCTTTTCATGACCCTTTATCGCCAGATGTCCGACCGGATGCGCGAATTCCGTCTGGTCAGGAATGCCTTCAAGGCGATTGACCTGCAGAACAGCACGGCGCCGGGGCGGATGTTCACGGACTTTACGGTCGTCGGCGGCCATCCCGACGGGTCGGATGTGAAACTTTCCGATTATGTGGGGCGCGGCAAATACATCCTTCTCGACCACTGGGCTTCCTGGTGCGGCCCCTGCAAGGCGGAAATGCCGTATATCAAAAAGACGTGGGAATCGTTCGCCGGCCAGCGGTTCGACGTGGTAAGCATCGCCGTCAGCGACAAGCGCGCGGATACGGAAAAATCCCTTTCGCAACTCGACATGCCCTGGCATCAGATCCTGGATGCGCAGAAGATCCCTGCGGAAATCTATGGCGTATCGGCCATCCCGCATCTGATCCTCTTCGGCCCCGACGGGACTATCCTGGCGCGGGGTGTCCGCGGAGAAGAAATCTATGCAACCGTGGCCGAATACCTGAACAAGCAGGAATAACCGGAAAGCCATGGATACCGCACTGCTGCAGGACGTACTCCAACTCGACCATCAGCTGACCCTTTTTCTCAATGCCTTGCATACGCCGTTGACGGACGAGGTATGGCGCTTCTTCTCGGGTGCGGCTATCTGGTGCATCCTCTGCGCCGCCATGGTGGTTTATCTTTTCCTGCAGATGGGATGGCGGCGGGCGCTGATCGCCATCGGAGCCTGTATCGTGACTTTCGCCCTTTGCGACCAGTCCGCCCGTCTGGTCAAGCACGGCCTGGAGCGTCTCCGCCCCTGCTGGGATCCGGTCCTGCTCGACGCCGGACTGCGCGTCCTGGAAGGAAAGGGCGGAGAATTCGGCTTTTTCTCCGCCCATTCCGCCAATGCGGCCGGACTGGCCCTGTGCTCCTGGCTCTGCCTGCGCAGTGACAAATCACGCCACTATCGTGGCTATGCCTGGTTCGCCTTCACGCTGGCCTTCCTGATCGGCATCAGCCGCGTATTTGTCGGAAAACACTTCGTCGGCGACGTCCTGACAGGCTTCTGCGTCGGCCTCCTTTTCGGCTGGCTCTGTGCGCTGCCGGCGTGTTTTTACAACTCCCGCAGGGAGATGGCGAAACCGCCTGAGCGGGCCATGTGAAGGTCGAGGACCGTGGAGGAATCTACGGTCCTTTTCGTGATGGTGTAGGCCTGGGGATTCGTCTCATAGTCGGCATCGGCCGCATCGGCGTAGATGGTGGCTTCGTACCGAAGGCCGGGCTGCAGAAAGTTCAGTTTAACAGATACTTCGCGGGCATTTTCACCGGTAATGCCGCCGACATACCATACGTCATGCTGCCTTCCGTCCTTGTAGACGAAGTCATACACGCTTGAGTGGCCGCTGAGCCGGCCTGAATTGAGCGTGGCCATCTTCGGATGACGGGCCGTGATGATATACTCGCCCGGCTCGGCCTCAAGGTAGAGGCTCTTGTCCCAGTCTACGGCTACATCCTTGATAAACTGGAATGCGTCCATGAAGCGGGCATAGTTCTCAGGCAGGTCGGCTGCCATCTGGAGCGGGCTGTAGAAGGTCACATAGAGACCCAGCTGGTTGCAGAGGGTGTGGCGCATCTTTCCTGTCTGTCCGGGCGCCGTGATCGACATATCCTGCTCGAAAATACCGGGCGTGAAGTCCATCGGACCGCCTTGGAGCCGTGTAAAGGGAAGCGTGGCGGTGTGACCGGGATTGATATTGGCCATGAACTCGTTGCCCATGGCGCTTTCGTTGCCGATCATGTTGGGCCAGGTGCGGCACAGACCGGTGGGACGGACGGCCTCGTGGGCGTTCACCATGATATGGTGCTTCGCGGCCTCTACCACGGCGTAGTGGTAGTGGTTGATGAGCGGCTGGCTGTAATGGTGCTCGCCGTAAGGGATGATATTGCCGACATATCCGCTCTTTACGGCATCGTAGCCGTACTGGTTCATCAAGTCGTAAGCCTGCTCCATCCACCGTTCGTAATTAACAGTGGAAGAGGATGTTTCGTGATGCATGATCAGCCGCATCCCCTTGCTGTGCGCGTAGGCGTTGAGCGCAGGGAGGTCGAAGTCGGGGTAGGGCGTGATGAAATCGAACACGAAATCTTTCTGGGCGCCGAACCAGTCTTCCCAACCTTCGTTCCATCCCTCGATCAGCAGCGCGTCGAAACCGTTCTCGGCGGCGAAGTCGATGTAGCGGCGCACGTTCGCATTGTTGGCACCGTGCCGGCCATGCGGCTTGGCGTGTGCATAGTCCGTGACGCCGAGCTGGACCGACGGATAGTCGGACGTATAGGACCAGTGTGTCTTGCCGGTGATCATTTCCCACCAGACGCCCATGTATTTCGTGGGATGGATCCAGCTGACATCATCGAGCACGCAAGGGTCGTTGAGGTTGAGGATCAGGCGCGAAGCCAGAACGGCGGGCGCACTGGTGCAGACCTGGACGGTGCGCCAGGGACTTACGCACGGGGCTTGCAGACGGCCTTTCACCCCTTCCGCATCAGGCGTCAGATGGATTTGGAAACTGCGGTTGTCGTCCATCAGGACCAGGTTGGCGGTCGGATAGTCGAGTACCCGGGCTTCGTGGATGTTGACGTAGAGTCCCTCGTCGGTTTTCATTTGCAGGGCCGTCTGTACGGCCCGGGAGGAGATGTCGGTCTGCGAAGCGTTGTAGGGACGCGGGGCTGCGTTTATGCGGGGAATCTCCGACAGACGGGACCGGGTATAATTGTATTCCTGGGTGTCGTAGTCTCCGCTGATCCACCAGGCAGTATGGTCACCGGCCAGTGCGAATTCCGTCTTTTCCTCGGCTATCTTGAAGTAGGTCAGTTTGTTATCAATCGGGAACTCGTAGCGGAAGCCCAGGCCGTCGTCGTAGAGGCGGAAACGGATATCCATGGCTTCGCCGGACTCCTTCTTGAGACGGACCAGCAGTTCGTTGTAATGGTTCCGGATCTGTGCCTCTTCGCCCCAGACCGGTTCCCAGGTTTCATCGAACGTGTCGAATGCGGAGCCGTTCAGGGTGAATCCATTGTCGAGGCTTTCACGGCCAATCAGGTCGAAGCCTAATCGGGAAGGAAGGACGACGGCCTGTCCGGCACGGCTGAGCGTGTAGGTCGGCACACCGTCCAGCACGGCGAATTTCAGTTCCAACTGAGTGTCCGGGCTACGGAGCGACAACGCGTCGGCAGGCAGGTGGACTGTTTTTGAACTGCAGGAGACGAGGGTCAGGAGCGTCAGCAGAAAGGCGGACAGGATGCCGGATCGGCGTACGGGGGTGGGGACTGGATTAAGCATGGCTGGATTCTATCGTTCGTAAGCGTTGGGCGAGATCGGCGATGACCTGGCCGTAATCGGTTGTGTTTATAGGGAAGACGCTGTCAGCGGCCGCCGCGTAGAGCGGGCGCCGTTCGTCGTAGAGCTGCCGGATCTGCTGCAGGTTGCGGCCGCGGATGAGCGGACGGTCGGCGTTGCCGATTTCCGACAGGATGATGTCGAAATCCGTGTCAAGCCACAGCAGCGTGGCAGCTGCTTTGACCAGGCGCAGATTCTCTTCCCGGAGGATCGTGCCGCCGCCGAGCGCCAGCACGGTGTTGCGCTCCGCGCGCAGCGTTTCTGAGAGCATCTGCGTTTCAATGTCCCGGAAGAAGCTTTCACCGTGTGTGGCAAAGATGTCGGCTGTCGTACCGTAACGGGCCTCTATCCGTGCGTCGAGATCGACGAAGTCCCAGCCAAGCCGCTCTGCGGCGGCCCGTCCGAAGGTCGTCTTCCCGCTTGCCATGAAACCCGTCAGTGCAACTATCATCGATTGAAATGTCCGGTCAGGCCGGGACTTGCCGTTGCCGGCGCTTAGGTTAAAACAGGGTCGGTTCTGAAGGATTCGACCAGTTGGGCTCGTCCGGCTGGTCGACGCCGGGGACCTGCAGCGTCACCTCGCCGGTATCCGTGTCGGACGGATCCTCTGTGACTTCCTCCGGTTCTGGCTCTTCTTTGACCAGCGGCTCCACGAATTTGACTTCCTTGATGTCCAGCCAGGAAACTTTCTTGCCTTTGGCGCGGAAACCCTTCTTGCCGATGTACTGCTCCACGTCGATCAGTTCCGGTTCCCGGTTCCCGTTCTTGCCCTTGAAGGTCACCTGCAGCTGCGGCCAGCGGTCTTCGCTCAGGGCCAGCAGTTTCGAATTCTTTCCTTCGGCAATGTAGCTCACGGCGATACCGCTGTTGGGCTCGAAGCTGAAACGCTTGATGTACCAGGCCTTCGCGGGGCCGTCGAAATAGAGCGCCGAGAAAGTCTTTTCGGGATCGAATTTCTCGACCCGCATGATTTCACCCTGGAAATGGGTGCTCAGGTCGAAACCGGTGGTGTAGTAGGTCCCGTCCTTGCACAGGACCAGGATCAGGTCGCCGTCGGAGAATTCACCCAGGTAGCGGCCGCGTCCGGCATCGTTGAGCCGGTAAATGTCTTCGTCGAGCCAGATCTGTTTGCCCGAAAGCGTGGACACGCCCTTCGCCTTGAGGGTGATGCGCTGGATCGCATTCTTGGACGTAACCACGTTGCCGCGTGCCGCCCGTCCCTTGATGGCCAGGTCGGCGAAATTGTACTCGTCCACCAGTTTCTTGAGTTTGGGGCGGGGACGATATTGGATGCGCAGTACTTCCGCCTCGCCGTTGCTGTTGGCCGTGAACCACATCACGGTCGAGCCCGGTTTGCCGTTCGTCAGATCGTATTCCTTGTCACGTGTGATGCCCGTGATGGCGAAGCGCTTGGCATAATACACGCCGCCGGGCTTCCCGTCGCGGTAGATGACGTTGTAGACCGTGCGTTCGTCGCGGCGGTTGAACACCGCGGCGTGGATGATATCCTTGCCGATAAAGGCCTTGTCCTTGACGCGCGTGACCAGGTATTTGCCGTTCTTCATGAAGACCACGATCTCGGCAATGTCCGAGCAGTCGCAGATGTACTCGGCCCCGTCGATCTTCTTCTGGTCGGTGCCTACGAAACCGTCGGCTTTGTTGGCGTAGAGCTTGGCGTTGAGGGTGATGACCTTCTCGGCCTGGATGTTCTCGAAGGTCGAGATTTCGGTCTTGCGGGGGAAGCGCGCGCCGTATTTGCGCTTGAGCTGCTGGAAGTAGCGGATCGTGAATTCGGTCAGATGCTCGAGGTTGTTGCGCACCTCGTCGATATCGGCTTCGATGCCGCGGATCTTCTCTTCGGCGGCCTTGATGTCGAAGCGCGAGATCTTGCGTACAGGCTTCTCGACCAGACGGGCGATGTCTTCCTGCGTGATGGGGCGCCGGAGCAGGTTCTGGTACTTGTCCATTTCCCGCTTGACATCCTGCAGCTGCTCTTCCCAGGAAGCCGCGTCGTTTTCGAGGATGCGGTAGACTTTCTGTTCGAAGAAGATCTTTTCGAGGCTCGACCAGTGCCAGTCGCCTTCCAGCTCGTCGAGGAGGATCCGGAGTTCCTGGTCGAAGAGGTCTTTGGTATGGAATGCGTTGTAGCGCAGGATTTCGTTCACGCCCATGAAATGGGGCTTGCGGTCCATGATGACGCAGGCGTTGGGGGAGAGGGCCACCTCGCAGTTGGTGAAAGCGTAGAGCGCGTCGATGGTCTTGTCGGGCGAAACGTCGTTCTGCAGCGTGATGTTGATCTCCACGCCGCTGCTCGACATGTCGTCGATCTTCTTGATCTTGATCTTGCCCTTGTCGTTGGCCTTGACGATCGAGTCGATGAGGCTTTCCGTGGTCTGGCCGTACGGGATTTCCGTGATGGTCAGGGTCCGTTTGTCGGTCTTGACGATGCGGGCGCGGATCTTCACTTTTCCGCCCCGCAGGCCTTTGTTGTAACGGGAGCAGTCGATCAGACCGCCGGTGGGGAAGTCCGGATAGAGTTCGAAATCTTTCTCGCGGAGGGCGGCCACGCACGCGTCGAGCAGTTCGTTGAAGTTGTGCGGCAGGATCTTGACGGCCAGGCCGACGGCGATGCCGTCGGTGCCCTGGGCCAGCAGCAGCGGGAATTTCATCGGAAGGACCACGGGCTCCTGGTTGGTGCCGTCGTAGGAGGGGACCCATTCCGTAATCTTCTTGTTGAAAGCGACTTCGAGGGCGAATTTGCTCAGCCGGGCTTCGATGTAGCGGGAGGCGGCTGCTGCGTCGCCGGTGAAGATGTTGCCCCAGTTGCCCTGGGTATCCACGAGGTACTCCTTCTGGCCCAGGCCCACCAGGGCGTCCTTGATCGAGGCGTCGCCGTGCGGGTGGTACTTCATGGTATCACCTACAATGCCGGCTACTTTGTGGTAGTGGCCGTCCTCCACTTTCTGCATGGCGTGGAGGATGCGGCGCTGGACGGGTTTGAGGCCGTCTTCGATGTGCGGGACGGCGCGGTCCAGGATTACGTAGGAGGCGTAATCGAGGAACCATTCCCGGTACATGCCCGAGAGTTTGTATTTGTTCTCGCCCTCGGCTACGAGGCGGTCGTATTTGCCTTGCGCCGGGTCGGCAGCATCCTCGTCAACGGTCTGGTCGACCTCTTCTTCCTCTTCGGGAAGTTCTTCGCTTCTTTCGTCCAGTTCGTCCAACTCGTCGTCTTCTTTCATCGCTTGCTGTTTCTTTAATCCTGAATGTATCCGAATTTCCTGAGCATTTTCCGGTCTTCACGCCAGTCGGGCTCGACTTTGACGAACACCTGGAGGAACACTTTCTTCTGGAAGAAATCTTCCATCTCCAGGCGCGCCTGGGTAGCAACCCGCTTGAGGGCGCAGCCGCCCTTGCCGATAAGGATGCCTTTCTGGGAATCGCGCATCACGTTGATCACGGCGCCGATGTCGTAGCGCTCGCTGCCTTCTTTGAAACGCTCGATCACGACTTCGGTGCAGTAGGGGATTTCCTTGTCATAATTCTCCAGAATCTTCTCCCGGATGATCTCCGAAGCGAAGAAGCGCATGCTCTTGTCGGTGAACTGTTCCTTGTCGTACCACGGCGGGCTTACGGGGAGTTTGGCGATAATCGATTCGAGAATGCCTTCGAGATTGAACTTCTCCTTGGCCGAGACGGGGAAGATCTCGGCACGGGGTACCAGCTGCTTCCACTCGTCGATGAGGCGGAGTACCGTAGGCTGGTCGCTCAGGTCGATCTTGTTGAGCACGATCAGCACCGGGCATTCGAGTTTCTGGAGTTTTTCGATATATTCTTCGTTCTTGTCTTTTTTCTCGACCACGTCGGTGACGTAGAGAATCACGTCGGCGTCGCCGATGGCCACGTCCACGAAGTCGAGCATGCTTTGCTGCAGTGCATAGCTGGGCTTGAGGATGCCCGGTGTGTCGGAGAAGACGATCTGCCAGTCCTCTCCGTTGACGATGCCCATGATGCGGTGGCGCGTGGTCTGGGCCTTGGCCGTTACGATTGAGAGATTCTCGCCCACCAGGGCGTTCATCAGCGTGGATTTGCCGACGTTCGGGTTGCCGATGATGTTGACGAATCCGGCGCGGTGCTGCGTGCCGGAAGTTTTGCTGGTATCCATCATTGGAAGGCCCCCATTTTCAAGAGTGCGATCTCTTTCTCTTCGAGGAAACGCCAGGCGCCGCGACGGAGGTTTTTCTTGGTCAGGCCGGCAAAGTACACGCGGTCGAGTTTCTTGACCTTGTAGCCCAAATGCTCGAACAGGCGGCGGACGATGCGGTTGCGGCCGGAGTGGATCTCCAGGCCTACCTGGCTCTTGTCGCCTTCCACATAGGAGAGGGCGTCAGCCGCGATCGGGCCGTCTTCGAGTTCGATGCCCTCCAGAATCTTGTCGAAGTCCTCCTTTTTGAGATTCTTGTCCAGCGTGGCGTGGTAGATCTTGCGCACTTCGTGCTTGGGGTGGGTGAGCTTTTCGGTCAGGTCGCCGTCGTTGGTCAGCAGCAGTACGCCTGTCGTGGCCTTGTCGAGGCGGCCTACCGGGAACACGCGTTCCGGACAGAGGCTCTTGGAAATCAGGTCCATCACCGTTCTGTCCGCGTGCGGATCGGAGAGGGTGGTGACGAAGTCCTTGGGTTTGTTCATCACCAGATAGACCTTTTTCTCTCCACGGATGCGCTCTCCGTTGAAACGGATATCGTCCCGCACGGGATCGATCTTCGTCCCCAGTTCCGTGACCCGCTCGCCGTTGACGGTCACCAGTCCGGTTTCGATGTAGGTGTCGGCTTCGCGACGGGAGCAGATGCCGGAATTGGCGATAAATTTGTTGAGGCGCACCAGGCCGTCGTCTTCGGCGGCTTCGGCCTTTTTCTTCGGTTTGGGGGAATAGTTCCTCGGCTTGTCCGTAAAGGGCCTGCCAGTAGTGGGCTTGCCTGTAAACGTTTTGCGTACAGGGCGCTTTTCGCGTTCGTCCTTTTCGTAGGGGCGACGGGTTTTCGGCTGCGTCTGGCGATTCTCATCGGTTTTGCGACGGCCGTATGGTCTTTTGTTTTCCATGGGTGTATAAAATACGCATTATAATCATGCAAAATTAGTTAAAACCAAAGGAATTTCCTATTTTTGAAAGTCAAATCTTGTTGGAGGATCTGTGATGAGAGATTTTTTCCGTTTCGCCCTGGATTCGTTATCGACCAACCGCCGCCGCGTCCTGCTGACGGTGGCCATCATCGCCGTGGGCGTAGCATCGCTTGTAGGGATCGAGACGGCCGTCGGCGTGCTGACCGACCGTGTCGCAGGCAGTTTCGACCGGTTGGGCGCCGGCCTTTTTACCATCCGTCCGAAAGAGGATGCATCTCCGCTCGATGCACGGCAGGCTGCGGCTTTTGCCGCGGCATTCAGGCAGGCGGAGGCTGTCTCGTGCTGGTGCATCGGCCGGCAGGCCGCCATCGTCCGCAGCGGCGGCAAAGCCACCGATCCGGTAGTGGAGATCGTTGCGACCGATGCGGGCTATCTGGCCTGTCAGGACTTGTCGCTGGCATCAGGCCGGAACTTTTCGCCTTATGAAGTGGAGCAACATGCCAAGGTAGCCTTGATTGGCGACAATGTACGTCGCAGGCTTTTCGGAGATTCGGATGCTATCGGGAAGGAAGTAACGGCGGCAGGAACCCGTTACAGGGTGATCGGCGTGATTCAAAGGCAGGGAGCTTTGTTCGGTACCGGCATCGATTCGGGCATCCTCTGTCCGATGGAGACCACGGAATCTTCGTGCTCCGTCACAGTACGCACCGCTCCCGCGGCTGCGGGAGCGACGCTTTCGGAAGCCGGTCGTCTGATGGCGGCAATCCGCCGGCTGCCACCCGGCGCAGCGCCCGATTTCGAAATCGTCCAGGCCGACAGTGCGCAAGCCACGCTCGCCTCTCTGCGGGCAAAACTCTCGCTGGTGGCGCTGGCCATCGGTCTGATTACGATGCTGGGGGCGGCAGTCGGTCTGATGAACAGTATGCTGGTCTCCGTGAAGGAAAGGACGCGGGAAATCGGCACCCGAAGGGCGCTGGGGGCCAAAGCCCACGCCATTGCACGGCAGTTTCTCGGTGAAGCCTTGCTGATCGGCCTCCTGGGCAGCGCGGCGGGCATCCTCCTCGGCCTTCTGCTCGGCAACCTCGTTGCACTCGCACTCGACGGCGGCTTCTCCATCCCATGGGGATGGATCGCCGCCGCCGTCCTTCTTGCCTCCGCCGTCAGCCTCGCCTCAGGCGTTCTCCCCGCCCGCCGCGCCGCCCGCCTCGACCCCATCGAAGCCTTAAGATGTCTGTAGTATAAAGTAAAGGTCTTTGATTCAATCAGCTAATGGCTTTTGCAGGAAGTCGAGTCAGCTATCGAGTCAAAAACCCATGGCCGCCCGCGCCTTCAGGCGCTAGTGGAGGCCGTGAGGGCAAGGCTCGTGGATTAGAAGGCCGTAACGGCGGGGTTTGGGGCAGCGCCCCAGTAACTCAGACACGGGAGGGG
>Ga0208297_1000287_pt1 | contig 120885 bp, 106 predicted proteins | sample LMS_cellobiose_e_FD_187367 | JGI IMG/M metagenome (GOLD analysis project Ga0208297, IMG submission 187367) | Rumen-fistulated moose microbial communities from Alaska, USA - LMS_cellobiose_enrichment (SPAdes) (version 2) | ecosystem: Host-associated > Mammals > Digestive system > Stomach >...
CCGTGAACACCTTCAGATATTTCATGGGCTCATATCCTCCTTTCCTCTGCCCCCATCCTACCGCAGAAAGGGCCCGCCGGTTTACGATAATCCGTTCATACTTCCCCCACGCGCCATGGGGAAGGGGAAGGGGAGCGCAAAAATACCTCTTGACACGGTATACTATGCGTAGTATAGTATTCTGCGAAAGGAGGCATGGTCGATGGATGTTCAGATGAAGCGCGGGCTGCTGGATGTGTGCGTCCTGGCCGCCATCCAGTCGGAGGATTCCTATGGCTACAGGATCATCAAGGATGTGAAGCCCTATGTGGACATTTCCGAAAGCACCCTCTACCCCATTTTGCGGCGGCTGGAGGAGGGGCGGCTGCTGACGGTCCGCTCCGTGGAGCACAACGGGCGGCTCAGGAAATATTATCACATCACCGATGCGGGGCTGGCCCGGATCGGGGATTTCAAGCGGGACTGGGGCGAGATGGAAAAGATCTACCGGTTCATCACCAAGGAGGGAAAGCAATGAGCAGGGATGCATTCATCGGGGAGCTGCGTCATCGGATGGCGGGCCTGCCCCAACAGACCGTGGAGCGCACGGTGGAATATTACAGCGAGCTGATCGCCGACTCCGTGGAGGACGGCCTGAGCGAAGAGGAGGCGGTTTCGCGCCTGGGCTCCCTGGAGGAGATCGTGGCCAACGTGGTGAAGGACACGCCCCTCACCCGGATCGTCCAAACCCGGGTCCGGGAGGGGAAACGGAAGGGGATCTCCGGCTGGGTGATTCTGCTGCTGGTTTTGGGGGCGCCGGTGTGGCTGCCGCTGCTCATCGCGGCGCTGGCGGTGTTCCTTGCCCTGTTCGTGGCCCTGTGGGCGGTGGTCATCGCCCTGTGGGCGGCGGTGGCGGCGGTGATCCTCACCGGCTTCGTGGCCATGGTCGCGGGGGTGGCGGAGCTCTGCCGGCTGCATCTGGCCCGGGGGTTGGTGCTGCTGGGCGGGGGGCTCATGTGCCTGGGGCTGTGCGCCCTGGCCTTTTTGCTGATGAAGCTCATCACCGCGGGCGCGGCGAAGCTGTGCAAATGGATTTGGACGGGGATAAAATCCCTGTTCGTGGGGAAAAGCAACAAGGAGTGAAGGACCATGAAAAAGACTGCAATCGCCATTCTGATCGCCGTGGTGGTGGTGGCCCTGGGGGCCGGGCTGTGCTTCGCGGGATTGAGCACGGTGAACTTCCGGTTCCGGGATCTGGACCGGACGGAGTATATCAAGAGCACCTATGAGCTGTCCGAGCCCTTTCGGGAGATGGACATCCGGAGCTACACCGCCGACGTGGACATCGTGGCCGGGGAGGGGGACGTTCGGGAGGTGGTGGTCTTTGAAACCGACCGGGAGAAGTATACCGTCCGGGTCCAGGACGGGCGGCTCGTCATCCGGCCCCTGGGGGAGGAAAAGGGCCGCTGGGACCTTTTCGACATCTTCCGTTTCAAGGGGCCCCGGATCACCCTGACCCTGCCCCAGGCCGAGTACGCCTCCCTGCAGGCGGAGCTGAACACGGGGGATCTGGCGGTGAGGGATCTGAGCATCGAAACGGTGCTGGTCAACCTGAACACCGGCCGGGCCGAGATCAGCAACCTGGCGCTGAAGAGCATCGTCGCCCACAGCGACACGGGGGATTTGCTGCTCAGCGACCTTGCGCCGGAGACGGCGGAGCTGAGCGTGAACACCGGGGATCTGGTGCTCAAAAACGTGATCTGCGCCGGCGAGCTGCGGTGTAAGAGCACCACCGGGAACATCCGTCTCACGGACGTGGACGCCCTGAGCCTCTATCTTCAGGCCTCCACCGGGGATATCACCGGCACCATCCGCACCCCCAAGAACTTTTCGGCCAGCGCCTCCACGGGGAAGGTGTCCGTCCCCACCGGAACCGTCAGCGAGCCCAACGGGCCCTTCGGCGGTCCCTGCCAGGCCCGCACCTCCACCGGGGACATTCGGCTGTCCCTCAGCGGGGAGTGAGGGAGTGATGTATCGCGCCGGGGCGCGAAGTGACGGATAGAGAAGGAGCCGATCTGCTTTCAGATCAGCTCCTTATTTGTTTAGTGTTCGCGCATCGGGCAACTCAGGCGCATTGTAAATGCGCGCGCACAACAGGGAAGGAAGAACGGGCGGCTAAAAATCCGTCAAATCCGGCGGCGTGCACGGCGGATTTGACACCCTACAGGACACGCCGCCCGGTAAACCTTTTAGGTTGATAGGCGTGTCCTGAAAGCGAAACGAAGGTGGAGCCTCAGGCTGTTGGGAAGCGGGCAGAAGCGGCGTTCTTTTCCCCGAAGCTGTACAAAGGTACCGCGAGAGGGAAAAAACGCCGCTAATTTGCGGCACTTATTCAAAAGAAATGGCGCCATAAAGCGCCATTTCCACCAACCGTATCCGTTCAATTATCATTGCCGCAAATGATCTGTCCCCTTCTGCGACAGCCTGATCAACCGAAGGCCACGAATTTCTCGTTGATATCCTCGTCCACAAACCAGCGCTCGCTGACGGTCCAGCCCAGCCGGGTGTGCACGTCGCAGGCCGAGGCCAGGGCCAGCGTGGTGTCCCGCACGGCCTTGTTCAGCGCCTTGAGCTGCGCCTTGACCTCCTTCTCCAGGGCCTTGATCTGCGCCTCGGTGAGGGAGGGGTCCACATAGGCCTTCTGCATCCGCGCGGAGCACTGGGCAAAGCCCTCGTCCAGGGCGGTGTAGGCGGCGTAGCAGGCGGAGTAGGCGGCGATCTGCGCCTCGGTGAACTGCTTGCCGGCGGCCTGCTGCTCCTCGATGACCCGGAAAACCTTCTCCGGCTGGCGCACATACTTCATGGACAGAAAGCCGATGTCATAGAGCCAGTTTTCAAACTGGGGCGTGTTGACCCCCACGGGCTCGGCGTCGATGCCGAAAACCTCCTTGATCAGGTCGATCCGGTTCTGCTGGTCGATGAAGCAATACTTGAAGTAGTGCTGATACCAGATGTCGCCGTACATGGACCGGGTGCGGATGTTTTCGGGGCCGATCTGGCTGACGGCATAGTTCACCAGGGCCGTGGTCTGCTCCAGGGTGGTGTTGGTGTAGACGCCGCTGGAGGCGGCGTTGACGAGGGCCGGGATCTGGCCCAGGGAGCCCTCGTTCTTCAGCTTGGTGAAGATGGCCACCATCATCCGCCGCTGCCGGGCGGTGCGGGAGCTGTCCAGCCCGTCGGCGTCCTGCCGGATGCGCAGGTAGCCCAGGACCGCGTTTCCGTCCAGATGCTGCAGCTCATCGCTCTTATAATAGGTTTTGCCCTCCTGCATGGCGTTGTTCTGGGGCAGGCTGGCCTTGAAGGTCTGGTCCACCTGGTAGTCGATGCCGCCGATGGCGTCCACGATGTCCACCACCGCCTGAAAGTCCACCGCGTAGTAGTAGGGGATGGTGATGCCCCCCATCCAGATCTCCGCCGCCCGGCAGGTGAGGGCAAAGCCCCCCGCCAGATCGTCCATGCCGCCGCCGGCGTTGAACACGCCGTTGAGCTTGTAGAAGCCGTGGTAGCCCGGGGCGGTGGTGAAGGTGTCCCGGGGCAGGGTGATCAGATCCACCGTGTCCCTGTCGAAGTTCACGGCCACCACCATCATCACATCCGTGTGGGGCTGGGTGCCGCTGGTGGTGCCGCCGCCCTCATAGGCATCGATGCCCATGAGCATGATGTTGACGATGTTGTCCATCCGCTGCTGGGGCGCCGGGGCGGCCGCTTCCGGGGCGGGGGTCGCCTCCGGGGCGGCGGTGGGCAAAAAGCTGCTCAGATCGAAGGCCGACTCCACCCGCTCCTTCCGGGGCGCGTCGGTCACCGTGGCGGTGGAGCTGGTGAACATGGTCTCCGGCGCTTTGAGCACCCGATAGACCCAGACGCCCCCGGCGATCAGCAGCAGGGCGACCGCCGCCAGCAGGATCCAAAGGCCGATCCGCCGGCGGCCCTTTTTCCCGTTGTCCCCCTGGGGGGCGGGGCGCTCCTTCCTTTGTATGGGTGCGTTCTGAGGGGTGACCTCCTCGGAGCGCAGAATATCCTCCAGGGACGGTTTTTGTTCCATTCCCGATGCCTCCTGTTTTCAGCATGATGGGCGGATTATACTATGCTCATGCCAAAAAGGCAACAGAAACAAAGCATTTTTCCTAAAATTTCAAATTCATTCAGTCCGGCGAAGCCCGCGCCATCCCGAGCGTCAAGCGAATGCGTTCAGAGATCCTTCGACTCGCAGCGACGCTGCGCATCGCCTTGCTCGCTCAGGATGACAAATGGCCGAAACAACAAAGAGGGATAAAAGAATTATCCCCCTTGCGCTTTTCTTTTCGGTTCCTTTTCTTTTCACAGAAAAGAAAAGGAACAAACCACCCCCCCTGTCACGCCAGATGCGGCCTGAGCAGCGCGTCCATGGCGTCGGCGAGGGCGGCGAGCCTGCCGTCGGCGTCGGCCTCATCCTCGCCCCGGACGCCGGAATAGATCTTCAGCTTGGGCTCGGTGCCGGAGGGCCGGGCGATGGCCCAGCTGCCGTCCGCCAAGGTCCAGCGAAGCACGTTGCTCCCGGGCATGCCGGTGGCGGCGGTGTCGCTGTAGTCCACGGATTTGACCACCGCCTGACCGCCGATGGCCGCGGGGGGATCCGCCCGGAGCGCCGCCATGGCGGACTGGATCTTTTCGATGCCCGCCTTCCCCTCCAGGGTGTAGGACACGGTTTTCTCCTTGTAGTAGCCATAGGTGGCATAGATCCTCTGCAGCACATCATAGAGGGTCAGGCCCTGCTCCTTGAACAGGGTGCAGCCCTCGGCCACCAGCATGGCGGCGCAGATGGCGTCCTTGTCCCGGGAGAAGCCCCCGGCCAGGAAGCCGAAGCTCTCCTCGAAGCCGAAGAGGAAGGTGTGCTCGTGGGTGGCCTCGCAGGCCGCGATCTGCTCGGAGATGAAGCGGAAGCCCGTCAGCACCTCCCGGATCTGCACGCCGAAGGAGGCGCAGATGGCGTCGGCCAGGGGCGTGGACACCAGCGAGCGGACCACCAGCCCGTTCTTGGGCAGCAAGCCCGCCTCCTTCTTGGCGGTGAGCAGGCAATAGAGGAGGATGGAGCCGATCTGGTTCCCCGTGAGGACGGCCCAGCTCCCGTCGTGCTTGCGGACGGCCACGCCCAGCCGGTCGGAATCCGGGTCGGTGCCGATGATCACATCCGCCTTCTTCTCCTCCGCCAGCTGGAAGGCCAGGGTGAAGGCGTTGGGGTCCTCCGGGTTGGGGGCCTTCACCGTGGGGAAGTTGCCGTCGGGCTTGGTTTGCTCGGGCACGGGGAAAACGTTTTCCATGCCGATGCGGGAGAGGACCGTGGTCACCGGCACATAGCCGGAGCCGTGGAGCGGCGTGTAGACCATGGTCACGTTCTTCCCCTTCTCCTTCAGGAGCCGGGGCTGCTGCAGCAGGGACATGGTGGCGCTGTAGTAGGCCTCGTCCACCTCCTTGCCGATGAGCTGGATGGTCCCCCTCGATACAGCCTGCTCATAGGGCAGGTAGCGGGTTCGGAACCCCTCCACCTCCCGGATGCGGGCCGTGATGGCGTCGGCCTCCACCGGGTCCACCTGGCCGCCGGTGGACCAATAGACCTTGTAGCCGTTGTACTTGGGGGGGTTGTGGCTGGCGGTGATCACCACGCCGGCGCTGCAGCCAAGGTGCAGCACCGTGAAGGACAGCTGGGGCACGGAGTGCAGGGTGCTGTAGAGATACACATGGATGCCGTGGCCCGCCAGCACGCAGGCGGTCTCCCGGGCAAACACATCGGAGAAGTTCCGGGAGTCATAGGCGATGGCCACGCTGGCCCCCTGGGGGAAGCGGTCCTTCAGATGCCGGGCCAGGCCCTCGGTGGCCTTGCGGACATTGTAGATGTTCATCCGGTTGTCCCCGGCGCCCAGCACGCCCCGCAGACCCGCCGTGCCGAAGGACAGCTCCTGATAGAACCGATCCTCGATCTCCACCGGGTCGTCGGCGATGGCCCTTAGCTCCGCCTTGGTCCCCTCGTCCACATCGGGACTGTTCAGCCAGTATGCATACCGTTCCTGTGCGTTCATAGGTCCTCCTTGCAATAGTCGTTTATGTTGAGTTCTCGGGTGCTTTCAAAGGTCTTTCCGGCGACGGTCAGGCGCTTGGCCAAAAGCTGCTGCCGCTTCTGGCGATAGCGGCGGTTCGCCTCCCGGTCGCCGTATTTGTCGTCCCCCAGCACGGGGCAGCCCAGGGCCCCCATCTGGACCCGGATCTGGTGGGTCCGGCCGGTGAGCAGCCGGATCTTAGCCCGGGACAGGCCGTTTCCGGTCTCCACGATCCGGTAGTCAAGCTCCATCCGCACCGCGCCGGGGGTGTCCTGGGGCACCAGGCGCATGAGGGCGTGGGCCTCGTCCTTGAGCCCATAGTGGACCAGCTTCCCGGAACGCTGCTCCGGGACCCCCACCAGGATGGCCTCATAGATCTTCTCCGTCTCGTGGCGGGCGAAGGCCTCCAAAAGGCGCGCCTCCGCGGCCTCGGTCTTGGCCAGGGCCACCAGCCCCATGGTGTTGGCGTCCAGCCGGTGGACCGGGTAGAGGGGCGCGGCGATGGGGGAGAGCTCCGAAACCAGGTCCGTCTCCACCTCCGTCCCCGGCTCCTTGTCCACCACCAGCATCCCCTCGTCCTCATAGACGGCGGAGCAGGCCCGGAAGGCGGGCAGATACCGCACCGCCGTGGGGAACTCACCGAAGGGGGGCAGGGCATAGAAGGTCATGGGCTCCTTCAGCGTGGGGTGGGCGATGGTCAGGGCATAGGCCCACAGGCGGATCTGCTCCCCGGGCCGGGCGTCGGGGTTGTAGCGCTGGTCCCCCAGGAGGGGGAAGCCGCTGTGGCTGAGCTGGACCCGGATCTGGTGGGGCCGGCCCGTCTGCAGCTGGACATCCAGGAGGGACAGGCCCTTTTCCCGGGCCAGTGTCCGGTAGCTCAGCCGGGCGGCCTTGGCGCCGGGGGTGCCCGCCGGGACCACGGCGGTGGTGTTGGTGCTCTCGTTCTTCAGCAGCCAGTCGAAGAGCCGCGCCGCCCCGGGGGCGTCCCCCGCCACGATGGCGGCGTATCGCTTTTGGGCCCGGTGGGCGGAGAACTGCTCCGTGAGCCGGGCGGCGGCCTTGCTGGTCCGGGCAAAGACCATGACGCCGCCCACGGGCCGGTCCAGCCGGTGGACCAGGCCCAGATAGACCTCGCCGGGCTTGCCGTATTTTTCCTTTATATAGCCCTTGCAGGCGGTGAGCAGGTCCTCGTCCCCGGAGGCGTCGGCCTGAACGGGCACGTTGGCGGGCTTGTTCACCACCAGCAGGTGGTTGTCCTCATACAAGACGCGAATGTCCATGCAGCTTGCTAAATAAACCTCCGCTTTGAAAACAGCAAGACAAACGAACGGTTCCATAACGCGCGGTGTAGACGCGCGGCACTCAGAAAAATAGGAAGAACGGGCGGCTCCAAATATGTCAAACGCAGCGACATGCGCGGTGCGTTTGACACCTTGCGGGACACGCCGCCCGGTAAACCTTTAGGTTTATAGGCGTGTCCTGGAAGCGAAGCGAACGCGGAGCCCAGTCTGTTGAAACCGAAGGTTTCGACAGACTGATCAGGGGGTCCAGCGACCCGTGGCGCCGCAGGGCAAAACAAGATTGCCCCGCCGGATGGGCAGCCCCACCTCGTCCGCCTCGGCATGGCCCTGGGGGAGGGCGACGGTGAGCACGTTTTTCAGCACGCTGGGGGCCAGGCCCGTGGTATAGCTGTTGATGAGGAAGAAGCAGGGGTCGTCCGAGAGGAGCCCGGCGCACTCGCTCACCAGCTCGAAAAGGTTCGTTTCGATCTTCCACATCTCGCCCCCGGGGCCCCGGCCGTAGCTGGGGGGGTCCATGAGGATGCCCTCATAGCGGTTGCCCCGGCGCTGCTCCCGGCGGACGAACTTCAAACAGTCGTCCACGATATAGCGGATGGGGGCGTCCGCCAGGCCCGAGGCGGCGGCGTTGTCCTTGGCCCAGGCCACCATGCCCTTGGCCGCGTCCACATGGACCACCTGGGCCCCGGCCTTGGCGCAGGCGCAGGTGGCGCCGCCGGTGTAGGCAAACAGGTTCAGCACCCGGGGCGCCCGGCCCCGGCTCCGCTGCCAGGCGGTCAGCGCCCCGCTCATAAAGTCCCAGTTCACCGCCTGCTCCGGAAACAGGCCCGTGTGCTTGAACCCCGTGGGCCGGACCAGGAAGGTGAGGCCCCTGTAGCCCACGGTCCAGCTGTCGGGCAGCTCCCGCCGAAACGCCCAGTGGCCGCCGCCGCTTGGGGAGCGGAAATAGACCGCGTCCGCCTCGTGCTCGGCCATGGGCCAAACAGCCTGGGGGTCCGGACGGAGGAGGACGATGCGCCCCCACCGCTCCAGCTTGTCGCCGTTGCCCGCGTCCAGTATTTCAAATTCCCGCCAACCGTCGGCTAAATACATGATGGTCCGCCTTTTTTTCAGTTTGTATACACAGTATAGCATAGATTTGGAGCTGTGGGAACGGGTTGCCGCTTTTTCTTTTCAGTGAAAAGAAAAAGCGGCGGAAAAAGAAAAGCTCAGGAGGGGGTGGGATATCCTCTCTCCTGAGCTGGTTGAAACCCCTTGCGCTTCTCTTTTCGGTTCCTTTTCTCTTCACCGAAGAGAAAAGGAACATCGGTCCCCCTTAAATGGAGATATCGTAGGCCACCCTGTACATATAGGGGTCCAGGTTCTTCTTCATGGCCAGGGCCTCGTCGATGGGGATGGTGACGATGTGGGAGTCCCGATAGCAGACCACCAGGTTCGTGTGGCCGGCGGAGAGCTCCTCCACGGCGGTGTGCCCCATGCGGGCGGCCATGACCCGATCCCGGCCGGTGGGGCTGCCGCCCCGCTGGATGTGGCCCAGGATGGACACCCTTGCGTCGATGCCGGTCTCGTCCTGGATCCGCTGGGCGATCTCGTTGCAGCGGCCCACACCCTCGGCCACCACGATGACAAAGTGGCGCTTGCCCCGATAGCGGCCCTGGCGGATCCGCTCGATCACATCCCGCTCGAAGTCCACCGGGAACTCGGGGACCAGGATGGCCGTGGCGCCCGAAGCCAGGCCCACATACACCGCCAGGTGGCCCGCGTGCCGGCCCATGACCTCCACCACGCTGGCCCGCTCGTGGGACTGCATGGTGTCGGTGAGCTTGTCGATGCACTCGATGGCCGTGTTGGCGGCGGTGTCAAAGCCGATGGTATAGTGGGAGCAGCCGATGTCGTTGTCGATGGTGGCGGGCACGCCCACGGTGCTCACCCCCGCGGCGGAGAGCTTCTGGGCCCCCCGGAAGGTGCCGTCGCCGCCGATGGCGATGACCCCGTCGATGCCGGAATATTTGCAGGTGCGGACCGCCTGCTCCACCCCCTCGGGGGTGGTGAACTCCCTGCAGCGGGCGGTGTAGAGCATGGTGCCGCCCCGGTTGCTCAGGTTGTTCACGGACCGGGCGTCCATCTCGAAGGTGTCCCCCTGGATGAGGCCGTTGTAGCCCCGGCGGATGCCCACCGGGGTGATGTTGTGCTGAAGGCAGTTGCGAACGGCGGCGCGGATGGCCGCGTTCATGCCGGGGGCGTCGCCCCCGCTGGTGAGAATGCCGATTCGGCGGACGATCTTGTCCATTGCTTGCGTTTTCCCTTTCTCGTGATCCTTTCAATAGGTTTGTTATGACCGCATCAGGTCCTCATAGAGCCGCTTGTACACCAGCGCCGAGGCGTGCCAGGAGAAGTCCGTGGCCATGGCCCGCTTCACCAGCCGGTCCCACAGGGGCTTGTCGTGGAAATAGCCCACCGCCCGCTCGATGGTATAGAGCATGTCGTGGGCGTTGTAGTTGGTGAAGGAGAAGCCGTTCCCCTCGTCGGTATACACGTTGAAGGGCTGCACGCTGTCCTTGAGGCCGCCGGTCTCCCGCACGATGGGGAGGGACCCATAGCGCATGGCGATCATCTGGGAAAGGCCGCAGGGCTCAAACTGGCTGGGCATGAGGAACAGGTCCGTGCCGGCATAGACCCGGTGGGCCAGGGCCTCGTTCATCTCCACCCGGGCCGCCACCCGGCCGGGATACCTCCACTGGGCGGTGCGGATGAAGTCCTCGTAGTGCCGGTCCCCCTTGCCCAGGAACACGATCTGCACATCCTGGCGCAGGATGTCGTCCAGCACCCGCTCGATGAGGTCCAGCCCCTTCTGGGCGGTGAGCCGGGCGATGAAGCCCATGAGGGCCGCCTCGGGGCGCACCTCCAGGCCGCACTCCCGCTGCAGATCCTCCTTCAGAACCGCCTTCCCCCGCCGGTTGTCGGCGCTGAAGGTGACCCGCAAAAACCGGTCGTTCTCCGGGTCGTAGGCCTCGGTGTCGATGCCGTTCAGTATGCCGGAGAGCACGTCCTGCCGCTTTTTCAGGAGCCCGTCCAGCCGCTCGCCGTAGTAGGCGGACTTGATCTCCTCGGCATAGGTGGGGCTCACGGTGGTGACCCGATCGGAGAACACGATGCCCCCCTTCATGCAGGAGAGGAGCCCATAGAACTCCAGGTTCTCCGGGGAGAAATAGCCCTCGTTCAGGCCCAGATAGGCGTTGAGCCAATGGAAGTCAAAGAGCCCCTGGAACTTGAGATTGTGGATGGTGTAGACCGTGCGGATGGCCCGATACCGCTCGTCGATGCCGTATTGGCCCCGGAGCAGCACGCTGAGGAGCCCGCACTGCCAGTCGTTGCCGTGGAGCACATCGGGGAAGAAGCCGATCCGGGGCAGGGCCTCCAAAATGGCCCGGCAGAAGAAGGCGTAGCGATAGCCCTCGTCCTGGTCGCCGGTGTAGACCCGGTCCCCGCCGAAGAGGGCCAGGTTGTCCACAAAGTAGTAGCGGACGCCGTTCTCCACCATGGTGTCGATGCCGCAATAGAGCCGATCGGCGCCCATGAGGACGGTGAAGTCCGTCACATGCTCCATGGAGCAGATGTAGGAATAGGGGATCAGGCGATATTTGGGCAGGATCACCCGCACATCCAGCCCCTCCTGGTTGAGGGCCACGGGCAGGGCCCCCACCACATCCGCCAGGCCCCCGGTCTTGATGAAGGGCATGGCCTCGCTGGCGCACAGCAGCACCTTCAGGGGGGGCTGCTTCTTGGCGCGGGGCTTGCGGGCGGGCTTCTTTTCCGCCGGGGCCTGTGCGCCGGCCGGCTGATCCGCCGGGGCCTCCCTGCGGACCACGGTCTTTTTTTCGGAAGCGGGCCGCTTCGGGCTTTTCTCTGCGGCGCTCATACGGTTTGATTCTTTCTGATCACGATGGGGAAGCTGTCATAGCCCTGCAGCGTCCGCCCCGGCAGGATCTTCACGCCCTTGTCCAGGATCACGTGCTCCAGGTGGGTGTTTTCGCCGATCTCCGACCCCTGCATGATGATGCTGTTGAAGATGCGGGCCCCGGGCTTCACATGGACGCCCCTGAAGAGGATGCAGCTTTCCACCTGCCCCTCGATGACGCAGCCGTCGGCCACCAGGGAGTTCTTCACCTGGGCGCTGACGGAATAGCGGGCGGCCACCTCGTCCTTCACCTTGGTGTAGATGGGGCGGCGGGGGTCGAACAGGTCCGCCTGCACATCCGGGTTCAGCAGGGCCATGTTGCCGGCGAAATAGTCCTCGATGGACTCCAGCCGGGCCAGGAAGCCCTCGTGCTTATAGCCCATGATGTTCAGCGTCCGATATTTCTTGAGCAGGATGTCCCGGTGGAAGTCATATTCGCCCCGGGCATAGGCCTCCTCCACCAGATATTCCAGCAGCTCCTTTTTGAGGATCATCACATCGCAGCTGCGGTTTACGCTCCGGGGCCGGAAGGCGTCCAGCTCCATGTCCGTGACCCGGCCCTTCCCGTCCATGACGAGGCGCAGGTCCTGGTTGGACTCCTCGGGCTTGAGGGTGCCGTCCTCGGCATAGAGGATGGTGATGTCCGCGCCGGTGGCCAGGTGCTGCTCCATCATGGGCACCAGATCCAGGTTCATGGCCACCCGGGGCCAGCACAAAACGGCGTAGTCCTCCTGGGTCCGGCGCACATAGCCCATGACGGAGCGGAGGGCGTCGATGGCGCCCCGGAACACGCCGGAGTTCTCCTTCGTCATGAAGGGGGGCAGGATGAAGAGGCCGTCCCGCTTGCGGTGCAGGTCCCACTCCTTGCCGGAGCCCAGATGGTCCATGAGGGAGTGATAGTTTTTCTCCGTGATCAGGCCCACGCTGGTGATGCCGGCGTTGACCATGTTGGAGAGGGTGAAATCGATGAAGCGATAGCGGCCGCCGAAGGGCACCGCCGCGGCGGAGCGGGAGAGGGTCAGATCCTTCAGGTGGGTGGTCCTGTCCGCGGTGACGATGAGGCCGAATGCGTTGTTGATCATAGCTTACGCCTCCTTTGCAGACTCATGGGGGTTTTCGGCGTTGACCACGGTGCCCTTGGCCACATAGGCGCAGGCGGGGATGGTCACATCGTTGCCGATGAGGGTGATGTCGCCGGTGAGCTTGTTGTTCACCTTCTCGCCGGGGCGGACCGGCCCGCCGATGACGGAGAAGTCGCCCACGGCGGAGTTTTCGCCCACGATGGCCTTTTCCACGGTGGCGCTTTTGCCCACGGTGCTGCCGGGGAAGATGATGCTGTCCTTCACCGTGGCCCCCTTGCCGATGCGGGCGCCGGAGAAGATGACGGAGTTCTCCACCGTCCCCTCCACCACGGCCCCCTCGGACACCAGGGCGTTGGTCACCTGGGCGGAGAGGCTGATGTAGTGGGGCGGCATAACCGGGTTGCGGGTGTAGATGCGCCAGGCGTCGTCGTCCAGATCCAGCACCGGCTTTTGGCCCAGCAGGTCCATGTTGGCCTCCCACAGGCTCTGGATGGTCCCCACGTCCCGCCAGTATCCCTCGAAGGGATAGGCCACCATGGTCTCGCCGGCGTTCAGCATGGCGGGGATGATGTTTTTGCCGAAGTCGTTGCTGGAGGCGGGGTCGGCGTCGTCCGCTTCCATATAGTCCCGCAGCTTCTTCCAGTCGAAGATATAGATGCCCATGGAGGCCAGATTGCTCTTGGGCTCCGCCGGCTTCTCCTCGAAGGATTCGATGTAGCCGTCCACGTTGGCGTTCATGATGCCGAAGCGGTGGGCCTCCTCCCAGGGCACCTGGAGCACGGCGATGGTGGCCGCCGCCTTCTTCTGGCGATGGAAGGAGAGCATCTTGGCATAGTCCATCTTGTAGATGTGGTCGCCGGAGAGGATGAGCACATAGTCGGGGTCATATTGATCCACAAATTCCCGGTTCTGCCAGATGGCGTTGGCGGTGCCGCTGTACCAGTGGCCGTTTTCCCCCTCGGTCACATAGGGGGGCAGCACGAACACGCCGCCGTAGTTGCGGTCCAGATCCCAGTGCTGGCCGGTGCCCAGATACGCGTTCAGGGCCAAAGGCCGATACTGGGTCAGCACGCCCACCGTGTCGAAGCCGGAGTTGACACAGTTGCTGAGGGGGAAATCGATGATCCGATACTTGCCGCCGAAGGGCACGGCGGGCTTGGCCATGTTGGAGGTGAGGACCCCCAGCCGGCTGCCCTGACCGCCGGCCAGAAGCATGACCACGATCCGTTTTTTCATCCTTGAGTCACATCCTTTCCGTCGCTTTTCTCATAGATATAGTACATCCCGCAGAAGGGGAACAGATCGATCTTCGCCTCATAGGGGAATCTGCCGCCGCCGGCCGCCTTCCGGGCCTCCAGGGGCTGGTTCCGCTCCGGGGGCAGCTCCCCGGCGGAGAAGGCGGGGATCAGCTTTCCCGCCCCGGGCAGGCCCATGGGATAGCCGGGCCGGGCCACGGGGGTGAAGTTGAACACGCACAGCAGGGTTTCCGTTTCGCTCTTGCGGAAGAAGGAGACCACGGAGGTGTCTTTGTCGTCCACCACGCTCCACTCGAAGCCGTCCCAGCCGTCGTCCCAGGCATAGAGGGCGGGGTGGTCCAGATAGAACCGGTTCAGACCCCGGACAAACCGGCGAAACTCGTCGTGCTTGGGATAGCTCAGCAGGAACCACTCCAGGCTCTCGTAGAACCGCCACTCGATGAAGGTGCCCAGCTCCGTGCCCATGAAGGTGAGCTTCTTGCCCGGGTGGGCCATCTGGTACATGAGCAGCAGCCGCAGCTGCTCAAACTTTTCCTCATAGGCGCCGGGCATCTTGTTGAGCATGGACTTCTTCCCGTGGACCACCTCGTCGTGGGAGAAGGGGAGCACATAGTGCTCGGAGAAGGCATAGGTCAGACTGAAGGTCAGCTTGCTGTGGTGAAACTGCCGATAGATGGGGTCCATCTCCATGTAGGAGAGAATGTCGTTCATCCAGCCCATGTTCCACTTGAAGTCGAAGCCCAGGCTGTCCTCGTGCTTGCTTGTGACCTTGGGGAAGGCGGTGCTCTCCTCGGCGATCAAAAGCTTTTTCCCCGGCAGGCTGTGGACCGCCCAGGCCAGGTGCTTGAACAGGGCGATGGCGGAGAGATCCTCCCTTCCCCCCTGGCTGTTGGGGAGCCAGTCGTTGCCGTCCCGGCCGAAGTCCATATAGAGCATGCAGGAGACCGCGTCCACCCGAAGGCCGTCCATGTGGCACTCCGCCAGCCAGTAGACGGCGCTGGAGGTGAGGAAGCTGCGGACCTCGGGCTTGCCGTAGTCAAAGAGCAGCGTGCCCCACTGGCGCATGTCCCCCCGGCGGGGGTCGCCGTATTCATAGCAGGGGGTGCCGTCGAAGAGCCGGAGGCCGTGGTCGTCCCGGGTGAAGTGGGCCGGGACCCAGTCCATGATCACGCCGATGCCCCGCTGGTGGGCCTGGTCCACAAAGTATTTGAGATCCTCCGGGGTGCCGTAGCGGCTGGTGGCGGCGAAATAGCCCGTCACCTGATAGCCCCAGCTGGGATCGTAGGGATATTCCATCAGGGGCATGACCTCGATGTGGGTGTAGCCCATGTCCTGGACATAGGGCAGCAGCTCCTCGGCCAGGGCCCGATAGGTCAGGCCCTCCTTCCAGCTGCCCAGATGGCATTCGTAGATGTTCATGGGGCCGGTGTGGGGGTCCCCCCGGCCGGCGAGATAGGCCCCGTCCCGCCAGGGATAGGGATCCGGGTCATAGACCAGGGAGGCGGTGCCGCCGCGCTCGCACATGCGGCCGTAGGGGTCCGCCTTGAGGACGGTGGAGCCGTCGGCCCGGGTCACCGCATACTTGTATTTTTGGAAGGGCTGGGCGTTTTCGATGACGGCCTCCCACAGGCCGTCCTGCCGGCGCCAGGCGGGGTTCTGGGTGTGGCTCCAGCCGTTGAAGTCCCCGGCCACGGTGACGAAGCGGGCGTTGGGCGCCCAGACGAGAAAGCGGTAGCCCGCCTCCGCCCGGTGGCAGCCCAGCAGATCGAAGGCCCGGGTGCAGCTGCCGTGATAGAATTGAGAGATGAGATCGGTCATGGTTCCTCCCCATACAGGCATAGAAGGGTCAAGTATAGATATATAATATCATCCTTCCCTGCATTTGCCAATACCGATTTGCAGAATCCGGGGCGGAAAGGGGAGGCCCGCCAAAAGAGGTTTTCATGTGCGTCGGCAGAGCCCGGAAGCGAAACGAACGCGGCGCCCGGCCTGCCAAAACCAAAGGTTTTGACAGACCGAACCAAAAGATGCTATACTTCACCACATGAAGATCCGGCGGGAAAACGCCATACGCTACGGCATGCTGGCCGCGGTCCTGGTGATCGGGCTGCTGAGCCTCATTTTGGCCCTGCTCCTGGGGGGCGAGGGCTGGCTTCGGCTCGGCTTTTTGCAGCCCCGGATCACCCCCACCCCCGCCGCCCGGCCCGCCGCCACCGCCGCCCAGGTCCGGGTGACCCCGGCGCCCACCCCCATCCAGGTCAAGGTCCGGCGGAACTATCCCCGCCGGGCCGTGGACGTGCGGGCGGACGGCAGGCTTCTGTTCACCGCGGAAAACCCCCAGGCCGCCCGGGAGGCCCTGGAGCGATATCTCCGGGAGATCGCCTCCCTGGAGCTGGCGAAAAACGAGCGGCTGCTGCGGGCCGCGATCGACCAGACCATCACCCTGGAGGAGCCCTGCGGAGACGGGGAGCTGCTGCAGGTGGAGGAGGCGGTGCACACCCTGCGGGCGGACGAGGGGCTTTTGCCCGTCAGCCGGACGGTGGTCCGCTGCGTCATCGAGCGGGGCCGGGTCCAAACCCAGGTCCGGGAAAACCCCCTGCTGGCGGAGGGGAGCCGAATCTATCGGTCCCTGGGGGTGGACCCCTTCGTCCTCTCCTATTTCGAAACCATCTATCGGGGCCAGGCCGCCTTCTCCGAGGTGAGGACAAACGAGTTTGCCGTGGGCCAGGGCAAGGCGGACCAGGTCATCGAAAACGGAGCGTTGGCCCTGGGGCCGGCGTCGGCCCAGGCGGGCCCGGCGGCCGTGATTGTCGAGGGCTTTTCGCCCCAATGGCCCGTGGCGGGGACGGTGGAAACCTCCTTCGGCCTGGTGGACGGGCTGCCCCACTATGGGGTGGACATCGCCGCCCAAAGCATCGCCCGGGTGGCGGCGCCGGCGGAGGGCGTGGTCGTCTTCTGCGGCCAGCGGGGCCAGCTGGGGCTGGTCATCGACATCCTCCACGACGAAACCGGCTGCATGAGCCGGATCATCGGCTGCGAGCGGCCCTTGGTGGAGCTCTATCAGCGGGTTCGCAAGGGGGAGCAGGTGGGAGTGCTGCCGGAGCCGGTGGGCAAAGGCACGGTGCTCCTGCGCTATGAGCTGCTCGTCGGCGGCCTGCCCGTGAACCCGGAAAAATATCTGCCCAGGAAATAAACACAGGTTGCCGAAAGCCAACGCTTTTGCCAACCCGGCAGCGTCGCGGCGCTGCAAAGGCGTCCGAATGGCCCGGCGAGCGAAACAGGGCGGGCACAAAGCCGGTTTGGACGCTTGTTTTTCTTGCGTTTTGCGGCAATGTTCGATACAATGATACAAACGGGAAACAAACGAAGGAGGAGCAGTATGCGGATCATCGAGCTGAAGGAGACCGTCACCGCGTCCAACGACAGGGACGCCGCGGCGCTCCGGCAGGAGCTGACGGGGAAGGGGACCTTGCTCATCAACCTGATGGCCTCTCCGGGGGCGGGGAAAACCACCCTTCTGGAGCGGACCATCCGGGATCTGAAGGACCGGCTCCGCATCGCGGTCATGGAGGCGGACGTGGACTCCGATGTGGACGCGGTCCGCATCGAGAAGCTGGGGGCCAGGGCCGTGCAGGCCCACACCGGCGGCATGTGCCACATGGACGCGGGCATGACCCGGGCCGCCCTGGAGGAGCTGGGGGAGGAATGCTTCGACCTGGTGGTGCTGGAGAACGTGGGGAATCTGATCTGCCCGGCGGAGTTCGACACCGGCGCCCAGAAGCGGGTCATGCTGCTGAGCGTCCCCGAGGGGGACGACAAGCCCCTCAAATATCCCCTCATGTTCACCGTCAGCGATGTGCTGATCCTGACCAAAACGGATGTGGCCCCCTATTTCGACTTCGACTTCGAGGCCTGCCTCCGCCGGGCCCGGGGGCTGAACCCCGACATCGAGATCTTCGAGGTCTCCGCCAAGACGGGGGAGGGCTTCGAAGCATGGGAGGCCTGGCTGGAAAAGGCCGTCCGGGAGACCAAAGGGAACTGAAAAATTCACATAAAGGAGAACCAGTATGCCGGAGATCTATGATTCCAATCCCCGCACCAAATCCCAATATGACGGCGAGGCGGTCAAGCAAAAGAAATATGCCGAGCTGGGCCGGCGCATCACGGACAACGTGCCCCACAAGCTCTTCGGTCTCAAGACCACGGACGAGGAATATTGGGGCCTTCGGGAGATTTTGACCGAGCCCGAGGTGGACATCGCCCTGACCATGAAGCAGCGCCAGTGGTACACCTATGAGCAGCTGCGGGCGAAGAACGGGGCCATGGACGACGAAACCTTCCGCAAGACGCTGGACCTTCTGTGCGTCCACGGCTTTGTGGAATATGACTACGGCGACCACTATGACGACAGGGGCCCCATCCCCGGCGCCCCCAAGGAGATCCGCTACCGCACCAGCTATTTCGTGCCGGGCAGCGCGGAGCTGTTCAACTCCTCCGTGGACCGGATCGAAAAGAATCCGCCGGTGGCCAGGATGTTCGAGCGGATGACCTTTTTGCCCCTGGAGCACATCACCTCCATGGTCCGCCCCGGCGGCAACGGCATCGGCATGCACGTGATCCCCGTGGAGAAGGAGGTCCAGGCGGAGCGCACCAGCATCGACATCGAGAAGATCTCCTACTGGCTGCAGAAGTATGACGGCCACCTGTCCGCGGGCATCTGCTCCTGCCGGGCGTCCCGGGCCATGCTGGGCGAGGGCTGCACCGACGACGAGAAGGACTGGTGCATCCAGGTGGGCGACATGGCGGACTACACCGTGGAGACGGGCCGGGCCCACTATATCACCAAGGAGGAGGCTCTGGAGATCCTGCGCAAGGCCGAGGAAAACGGCTATGTGCACCAGGTCACCAACATCGACGGCGCGGACCACATCTTCGACATCTGCAACTGCAACGTGCAGATCTGCAACGCCCTCAGGACCAGCCTGCTCTACAACACCCCCAACATGTCCAAGAGCGCCTTCACCGCCCGGGTGGACAGGGAGAAGTGCGTGGCCTGCGGCCGCTGCGTGGAGCTTTGCCCCGCCGGCGCTTTGAAGCTGGGCCAGAAGCTGTGCCAAAAGGACGGCAAGCCCGTGGAATATCCCAAGTCCGTGCTGCCGGACCGGATCCGCTGGGGCAAGTACGCCTGGGACGAAAACTATCGGGACACCGCCCGGGTCAACACCCACAAAACCGGCTCCGCCCCCTGCAAGGCCGCCTGCCCCGCCCATGTGCCCGTTCAGGGCTATCTCAAGATGGCCCGGGAGGGCCGGTACGACGAGGCGCTGGCCCTCATCAAGCGGGAGAATCCCTTCCCCGCCATCTGCGGCCGGGTGTGCAACAAGCGGTGCGAGGACGCCTGCACCCGGGGCACCATCGACAAGCCCGTGGCCATCGACGATGTGAAAAAGTTTCTGGCCGAGCGGGATCTGCACGCCGAGACCCGCTATGTGCCCAAAAAGGTCATCAACCGGGTCTCCGGGGAATGGCCCCAGAAGATCGCCATCATCGGCGCCGGCCCCGCGGGCCTTTCCTGCGCCTACTATCTGGCCAGCCGGGGCTATCGGCCCACGGTCTTTGAAAAGAACGGCAAGCCCGGCGGCATGATGACCTATGGCATCCCCGCCTTCAAGCTGGACAAGCGGGTGGTGGATGCGGAGATCGACGTCATCCGGGCCCTGGGCGCCGAGATCCGCTGCGGCGTGGAGGTGGGCAAGGACATCACCATCCAGCAGCTGAAGGACCAGGGCTACGAGGCCTTCTACATCGCCATCGGCTGCCAGGGCGGCCGCCTCCCCGGGGTGAAGAACGAGACCGCCCCCGGCACCGAGATCGCCGTCAGCTTCCTGGAGAAGGCCCTGGGGGACACCGGCCGCAGGCTTTCCGGCGACACCGTGGTCATCGGCGGCGGCAACGTGGCCATCGACTGCGCCCGGACCGCCCATCGGCTGGGGGCCGAAAGGGTGTCCATGTTCTGCCTGGAGAGCCGGCAGACCATGCCCGCCTCCCCGGAGGAGATCGCCGAGGCGGAGGAGGAGGGCGTGAAGATCTGTCCCTCCTGGGGACCGAAGGAGGTCCTGGTGGACGGGGAGGGAAAGGTGAAGGGCATCGTCCTCAAGCGCTGCACCGCCACCGTCGACCCGGCCACCGGCAAGTTCGATCCCCGGTATGACGAAAACGAGACCATGACCGTGGAGGCGAAGCACATCGTCTTTGCCATCGGCCAGGCCATCGAGTGGGGCAAGCTCCTGGAGGGCACGGGGGTGAAGTTCTGGCACGGCAACTACCCCGTGGCGGACAGGTTCACCTATCAGACCGACGATCCCGCCATCTTCGTGGGCGGCGATGTGTTCACCGGGCCCAAGTTCGTCATCGACGCCATCGGCCAGGGCCACGAGGCCGCGGAATCCCTGGCCCGGTTCGTGTCCAAAAACAGCGTGCCCCAGACCCTGGGCCGGGATCGGCGCTATTTCAAGCCCCTGGACAAGGACAACATCGCCATCGATTCCTATGACCACGCCCAGCGGCAGGTGCCGCCGGTGGATCCCGCCGTCGACCACAGGAACGGCTTTGCGGACAACCGGCTGGTGTTCACCGAGGAACAGGTGAAGGCGGAGACCGCCCGGTGCCTGGGCTGCGGCGCCACCATCGTGGACGAGAACAAGTGCATCGGCTGCGGCCTGTGCACCACCCGGTGCGAATTCGACGCCATCCATCTGCTGCGGGATCATCCCCAGAACTCCGACATGCGCCGGGCCGAGGACAAGGTGGGCGGCCTGCTGGGCTATGCCGCCAAGCGGGCCTTCAGGATCATCGCCCACAGCGGCTCCGAGGAGGCCAAAGAGATGCGCCGCAAGCGCAAGGCATACAACGAGGCCACCCGGGAGTTCCACAAGACCCACCCCCACACGGGCAACGCCGTGGACATCCGGGAGCTCATGAAGGACTGATATGCATGAGATGGGGATCATCCTGCATCTGGCCAATTCCCTGGAGGAGGAGGCCAAGGCGCAGGACATCGAAAGGATACTGCGGGTGACGCTGCAGGTGGGGGAGGTGTCCGGGATCATGACGGACTACTTCACCGAGTGCTGGAACTTTTTCCGCAGGCGTCACCCGGTTTTGGAGGCGGCGGAGCTGGAGATCGAGACCATCCCCGCCGTGACCTTTTGTTCCGCCTGCGAAAAAACCTATCCAACGGTCCGATATGGCCGGGAGTGCCCCTATTGCCACAGCGGAGAAACCTGGCTGCTGCGGGGGAACGAGTGCATCATCAAGGAGATAGAGGTGGAATAGACCTTTCGGCCTGTCAAAAAAGCTGTTGACAGGCCGTTCGGATTCCATCGTGATTTGCCGCAAAGGGTCTGCCGCCTTTTTTCGACAGACTGACGGGACGGATGACCGTCCCGTTTTTCATCTCATATCTTTTTTACGAACAGGCAGCGGATGGCGTTGAGCACCGCCAGGATCATGACGCCCACATCGGCGCCGATGGCCAGCCACATGTTGGCCAGGCCCAGGGCGCTGAGGATCAGGCAGACGGCCTTGATCCCCAAAGCAAAGAGGATGTTCTCCTTCACGATCCGCAGGCACTTGCGGGAGATGCCGATGGCCTGGGCGATCTTCAGGGGATCGTCGTCCATGAGCACCACATCCGCCGCCTCGATGGCCGCGTCGGAGCCGAGAGCGCCCATGGCGATGCCGATGTCCGCCCGGGCGAGGACCGGCGCGTCGTTGATGCCGTCGCCCACGAAGGCCAGGCCCCTGCCGCCGTCGGACAGGAGGGCCTCCACCGCCGCCACCTTGTCCTGGGGGAGCAGCTCCGCCCGATAGTCGGTGATGCCCACCTCCCGGGCCACCTGCTCCGCCACCGCCGCCCTGTCGCCGGTGAGCATGACGGTGCGCCTGACGCCCAGCTTCTTCAGCGCCGCGATGGCCTCCCGGGCGTGGTCCTTCAGCTGGTCGCGGATCAGGATGTGGCCCGCATAGGCCCCGTCCACCGCCACGTGCAGGACCGTTCCCTCCTGGCGGCAGGGGAGAAAGGCGACGCCCAGCCGGTTCATGAGCCGCTCGTTGCCCACGGCCACGGGGCGGCCGTCCACCTTCGCCAGGATGCCGTGGCCGCTGAGCTCCTCCACCTCCGTGACCCGGCCCATGTCCAGGGGGCCGCCGTAGGCCCGCTGCAGGCTCAGACTGATGGGGTGGCTGGAATGGCATTCGGCGTGGGCCGCCAGCTCCAGGAGCTGGGCCTGGTCCAGGGGGCTGTGGTGAACGGCGCTCACCTCAAAGTTGCCCTTGGTGACGGTGCCGGTCTTGTCGAAGGCCACGGTGGTGACCCGGGAGAGGGTTTCCAGATAGTTGGAGCCCTTGATGAGGATGCCCCGGCTGCCGGCGCCGCCCAGGCCCGCAAAGAAGCTCAGGGGCACGCTGATGACCACGGCGCAGGGGCAGCTGATGACCAAAAAGGTGCAGGCGCGCAGGAGCCAGTCCCGGAAGGCGCCGGGGGCGTATCCCCCCGTGAGCAGCAAAAAAAGGGGCGGCAGCACCGCCAGCGCCAGGGCGGAACAGCAGACCACGGGGGTGTAGATCCGGGCGAATTTGGAGATGAAGGTTTCGGATTTCGATTTGCGGGCGGCGGCGTTCTCCACCAGGTCCAGGATCTTGCTGGCGGTGGATTCCTCGAAGGCGGCGGTGGTCTTGACCTTCAGCACGCCAGAAAGGTTGATGGAGCCGGAGAGGACCGCGTCGTCCACCGTCACCGCCGCGGGGCGGCTTTCGCCGGTGAGGGCGGCCGTGTCCAAAGCGGAGCTGCCGTCCGCCACCACGCCGTCGATGGGGATTCGCTCCCCGGGCTGGACGACGATGAGGGAGCCCACCGCCACTTCGTCCGGGTCCACCCGGGCCAGGGTGCCGTCCTCCGATTCGATGTTGGCGTAGTCCGGGCGGATGTCCATGAGGGCGCTGATGCTGCGGCGGCTTTTGCCCACGGCCACGCTCTGAAACAGCTCGCCCACCTGGTAGAGGAGCATGACCGCCACGCCCTCGCCGTATTCGCCCAGGGCGATGGCGCCCACGGTGGCCACGGTCATGAGGAAGCATTCGTCGAAGACCTTCCCGTTTTTCACGCCCAGGGCGGCCTTGCGCAGGATGTCATAGCCCACGGTGAGATAGGGGACGAGGAACAGGCAGAACAGGGCCCATTTGGGCAGGGGGACCCGGACGATGCCCTCGGAGATGAGGTACACCGGCACGAACAGCACGGCGGCGACCAGGATGCGGCATAGAAGTTTTTTTTGCTTTTGATTCATTTTCTGCGACTTTTTCTTTTCGGTGAAAAGAAAAAGTCGCCCAAAAAGAAAAGCACAAACAGAATAATGATGCAGAGGCCTACCCTAAGACTTCCCCTTAAGCTTCTTTTTTTCGGTTCCTTTTTTCTCTTCACCTTCTTTTGAGTGAAAAGAAAAAGTCGCCCAAAAAGAAAAGCACAGTGTTGAGGTAAGCTTTAGCGGCTATACCCAAAATATCATTTTAAGCTTCTCTTTTTTCGGTTCCTTTTTTCTCTTCGGTGAAGAGAAAAAAGGAACAAAAAGAAGCTTTACAGATAAATCTCGCAATCCGGCTCGGCTTTCTTACAATTCGCCAGCACATCGGCCATGACGGCGGCCTCGTCGGCGCCGTCCTGGAAATCCACCTTCATCTTCAGGGTCATGAAGCTGACCACCGCGTCCCTGACGCCGGGGGTGGCCTTGGCGGCCTGTTCCATCAGGTTGGCGCAGTTGGCGCAGTCCACATCGATTCTATAGGTCTTTTTCATGGGGTTCATCTCCTTCCGAAAGGTTCTTCGATATGCTCCATGCCCTGCCCGATGACGGTGCGGACATGATCGTCGTCCAGGGCATAAAAGACGGTTTTCCCGGCCCGGCGGCTGCGGACCAGCCGGGCCTGCTTCAGCACCCGCAGCTGATGGGAGATGGCGGACTGGGTCATGTTCAGCAGCTCCGCGATGTCGCACACGCACATCTCCGACTCAAACAGAACATAGAGGATCCGGATCCGGGTCGTGTCCCCAAAGACCTTGAACAGCTCCGCCAGATCATAGAGCCGCTCCTCGTCCGGCATCTCCGGCTTCACCCGGCTGAGTATCTCCGGATGGGTGCACACCTCCTGGCACACCGGCGCATGATCCCGCTTCGCCATACTGCTTCCTCCTTCAAACATATGAACATCTGTTCATATGTTAGTATACTCCTCCTGCCGCTGTCTGTCAACCGCCAAAATACAAAAAGCACAGGAAGCATCTTCTCCTTCCTGCGCTTCTCTTTTTGGGCGACTTTTTCTCTTCTGCCTGAAGAGAAAAAGTCGCAAAAAAACGTTCCTTACGCCTTCTTCACCTTCTCCACATGATACTCCATGCCCTCGTCGAACCGTACCCGTTCCGGGGGCTGCTCCAGCAGCTCCGGGTGGTCGAGATAGCGGCGCATGTCCGCGAAGAACCGGGCATAATGGGCGCCGGAGCAGACCCGCTCGTCGGCGGTGATGCCGATGGGCAAAAAGCGCTTCAGGCGCAGGGCGCCGTCCTCCTCCACGGCCACCCGCTCGGAGGTGCCCATGCCGAAGAACAGACCCACGTTGCCGAAGTTGTAGATATGGTGGTTCACCTCGTGGAGCCCGATGGAGGCGGTGTTGGTGATATACATGCCCACGTGAAAGGGCAGCTCCTCGATGAGAAACTTGGGACAGACGCCATATCGGTCGGTGAGCTTCACCAGCGCCACGATCACCGTGGCCAGCCCCGGCACGGCAAAGACGAAGTTCAGCAGCTTCTCGATGAATCCGGGCCCCTGATCCTGCTCCCCCCGGGCGGCGCTGACGGCGGCGTCCATCCGGTCGCGCACATCGTAGACGGTGTCGAAGGGGTCGAACTTGATCTTCACCACCGCCTCCCCGGCGTCGGGCCGATGGGGGACCTTCAGGATCGTGAAGGCCGCGGAGCAGTTGTTCCGGGCAAAGAGCTGCTTGTTCATGACGAAGCGGTTCATCTCCGGGTTGCTGCTGACGGCCCGCACATAGGCGGCCACGATGAGCTGCATGTAGCTGAACTGCTCCCCCTTCTCCGCCTGGGCGCGGATATAGGCGGACAGGCGCTCCATGTCCGCCCGGTGCTTCAAAAACACCTGGGCGTCGCTGCGCTGGGGCATGATATAGGGGGTGATCTTCATGACGGGATCGATTTTGTCGATCCGCCGTCCGTCGGGCCGTCTTCCGAACATGGGGAACCTCGCTTGGAATGCATTTGTTCCTTTTTCTTCTCGGTGCAAAGAAAAAGGAACCGAAAAAGAAGGGCGCAAAAGAATACCGGGGGATAGGTTGCCTCCCCCGCAGCTTGTTACCAACGCTTCAGTATACCCCCAAATCCTGCCGAGCGCAACGGTTTTACCAGATAAAGTTGGATTTGAGCTGCTCCCCGTTGTCCATGAGGATGTCCTCGCCGGTGATGGACCGGTTGACGGCGGAAAGATAGTAGACCAGCTCCGCCACCTCCTCCGGCTGTGCCCACTTGCCCAGCAGGGTCTCCGCCTTCACGGCGTCATAGAGGGCGGGGCTCTCCAAAATGTGCCGGTTGGCGGGGGTGACGACGCCCCCGGGGGAGACGCTGTTCACCGTGACGCCCCGCTTCGCCAGGGTCAGGGCCAGATTCTTCATATAGCCCACCAGGCCCGCTTTGCTGGCCACATAGCGGGGAAACTCCGCCCCGTTTCGGGCGGAGGCAGAGGCCACGAACACCAGGCTTTTCAGGGCCGGGCTCAGGATGTGCCGCTGGGTGAAGGCCATGGTCCCGGCAAGGTTCACCTCGATGGCCTCTTCCTCCTCCAGGGTGCCGGCGTTGTTCACCAGGACGGCAAGGTCGGGAACATCCACCGTTATCTCCCGGATGTCCCCCTGGACATGGACATAGGCCGGGTGCGCCAAGGCGGCGGGCCGCCGATCCACCCCCCAGACCCGGTGCCCCGCCGCCAGGAATCTTTCCGCCACGGCCAGGCCGATGCCCCGGCTGGCGCCGGTGACGAGCACGTTCATGCCAGGACCTCCTTCCGCTGCGCCAAAATGCGCCGGGAGAGCCGATAGCCCAGGGGGGAGAAGAGGACCTCGAAGAGGAGCTCCGCCGCCGCCCCGGTGAGGGCGCAGGTCAGGCACTGAACCATGGTCCAGCCGAAGAAGGTCCGGCTCACCAGCAGGGCAAAGATCAGATTGTCCGCGAACTGGGCCAAAAAGGTGGACACATAGGACCGGAGGGCAAAGACGCCGAAGCCGGTTTCCCTCTTTGCCAGCCTGCCGATGCCGGCGTTGAGATAGTTGTTGAGCAGGGCGGAGGCGAGGAAGGCGACGGAGCTGCCCAGGATGATGAACCAGGCGCCGGCAAAGGTGTTGTCCAACGCCCGGTTGATGACCGCCTCGCTCCCCGCCACGAAGCTCTCCCCCCACACCCCGGGGACCCGGCTGCCCAGGAAGAAGAGCAGCGCCATGAACAGGTTCAGCGCCAGAGCGGTCAGGGAAACCATGCTGGCGGCCCTGGGGCCGTAGCAGTGGGTGAGCACGTCCATGGACAGAAAGGCCAGCCAGGAAAACAAAATCCCGCCGTCCAGGGCCAGCCAGGAAACGCCGGTATCGATGCTCTTGTTGGCCAGCAGGTTCATCCCCACCACGGAGAGGACCGTGAGGGCCACGAGCAGCGGCGAAGCGGTGCCGAGTAACGCGCGGAAGTCACGAAGGGTCTGTTTCATTATTCGATTGCTCCTTGTTTTTTTGGGGTGGTTTTCAAGAGACACCCATATTTGCCGCCCCGGGGGCAGCGAAAGGCATTGTATCACGGATGGGGAAAAACGGCAAGGGGGACGGGATCAGGCCCTGCTCTGAGGCGCCTTGGGGACCTCCGCCCTGCCGGGCTGCCGGGCCTTGGCCGGCTCCGCTTTGGCCGGCTCGGCTTTGGTCGGCTCAGCCTTTGCCGGCGCTGCCTTGGGGGCGGGCTCCAACCGGGTGGGCTTTTGCAGCAGGGAAAAATAGCGCTGCCGGGCCCGATCGTAGGCGGCGTTGAAGGCTTTGTCGCCGCCGGCGTGGAGCCGCTCGAAATAGAGGTGCTCGTGGTCGGCCAGCTCCGGATGGACCCGGACCACGGTGGCCACGCCCACGTTGGAGCACACGTCCCCGATCCGGTGGAACTCCACCATCAGGTCGGAGAAGGTGGCGTCGGCATACACGTTGCACTCGCCGGTGCTCATGCGCTTGAGATGGTTCCGCTTCAGCAGGGCGATGAGCTCCCCCACCACCTGGACCAGGGGCTCGATGCGCCGGGCGGCGTCCACATCCCGCTTGCGGAAGGTCTGCTCCGTTTCGTCCAGGATGTGCATGAGGGCGCTCTCCAAAACCGCCAGCTCGCTGAGGGCCGCCGGGGAGAAGGCGGTGTCGTTCCGCTTCAGGGTGGCGGCGTGCTCGGCAATGTTCACCGCGTGATCCCCCAGGCGCTCAAACTCCGCGGTGACCTTGTAGTACTGGTTCAGGATGGACACATGGTACTGCAGCTGCAGATGGGGCAAAAAGCCCACCATATACTTGCTGACCATGTCGGTCATGCGGTCGATCTCGTCCTCGTCGGCCTGGATGTCCATGTGCAGGGCCGGGTCGTATTTTTCCAGGAGCCGAAAGCTCCGTTCGATGTTGGTCCGGGAGGCGGACAGGATCGCCAGCAGGACCTTGTAGCAGCTCTGCAGGGCCAGGGCCGGGGTGTTGAAGAACACCGGGTTCAGGGCCTCGATCTCCCCCTTGAACCGGCTCTCCTTCACCGGGTCGTCCTTCACCAGCTTCCGGCTCAGCTTCTCATAGGTGGTGAGCAGGGGGAAGAGGCTCAGGGCGCAGCCCAGGTTGAAGACGGTGTTGGTGTTGGCGATGATGCTGGAGTTCACGGGCCTGTCCCACAGGCGGTCCAGCAGACCCAGCCGGTGGACCACCGCCACCACGAGGAGGACCAGCACCGTTTCGCTCAGGTTGAAGAGGATGTTCACCACGCCCACCCGCCTGGGCTCCGCCTTGGCGCCGATGGAGCAGACGATGGCCGTGGTGACGCAGTCCCCCAGATAGATGCCCACGATGACGGCATAGATGGCCTTGAAGGTGAGCAGCCCCGTGGAGGAGAAGGCCTGCAGGATGCCGATGGTGGCGGAGGAGCTTTGGAGCATGAAGGCCACGCCCGCGCCGGTGATATAGCCCAGGAGGGGGCTTTCGCCCAGGCCGGAAAAGAGGCCCTCGATGAAGCCCGACTGGGCCAGGCTGTTCACCGCGCCGGTCATGTTGAGCAGGCCCGAAAAGAGGATGCCGAAGCCCACGGCGATGTTGCCGATGGACTTGGCGTTTTTGAAGAAGCTGCCCATGATGAGCAGGATGCCGATGATCAGGGCGATGGGGGCCAGGGTGGAGGGCTGAAAGAAGCGCAGCAGCCGGGAGCCGGAGCCGTCCACATCCAGCAGGCGGATGATCTGGCCCGTGACCGTGGTGCCCACGTTGGCGCCGATGATGATGCCCAGGCTTTGGTGCAGCGTCAATATCCCCGCGCCCACCAGGCCGGCGGTGATGACGATGGTGGCGGTGGAGCTCTGGATGAGGGCGGTGACCAGCACGCCCAGGACGAAGGCCTTCAGGGGATTGTCCGTCACCTTTCCCATGGCCACCTTCAGGGTGCCGGAGGAGTTTTCCTTTAGACTGTCCCCCATGAGCCGCATGCCGTAGAGGAACATGGCCAGGCCGCCCAGCAGGGAGATCACGTTGAATATATCCATAGCCAAAAATACCTGTGTCAGAATTTGTTCCAAAACTCTCCAAATATAAGGATACTATGGCCCTTGTCCATCTGTCAAGAAAAAAACCGAAAGGGGGCCTTTTCTCCCGGCCCGGCCTGGGCTATACTGAAGGAAAAGAGAAGGGGGGACGGATATGGACGGCAAAACGGCATTCTATGACCGGGTGAAGGAGCGGCTGCTGCGCTATGCCCGGGTGGACACCCAGTCCAGCCGGGACAGCAGGGAGGTGCCCACCACGAAAAAGCAGTTTGACCTGGCGCATCTTTTGCGGGACGAGCTCAAAGCGATGGGCGCGGCGGAGGTGTGGCTGGACGAGGAGAGGTGCGTCCTCTATGCCGCCGTGCCCCCCACGGCCCCCGACGCCATGGCCTTCGGGTTGGTGACCCACATGGACACGGCCCCGGACGCCCCGGGGGCGGGCTGCCGGCCCTGGGTGCTGGAGGGCTATGACGGCGGGGACATCTTGCTCAACGCCGAACGGGGCATCGTCATGAGCCCGAAGGCCTTTGAGAACCTTTTGGACTATGTGGGCCAGGATCTGATCCTCACCGACGGCACCACATTGCTGGGGGGCGACGACAAGGCGGCCATCGCCGCGGTCATGACCATGGCGGAGCATCTGCTGCGGCATCCGGAGCTCCCCCACGGGCGGATCGCCCTGGCCTTCACCCCCGACGAGGAGGTGGGAGGCCTGGCCCGGGATCTGGACCTTGACCGGTTTGGGGCCAAGGTGGCCTATACCCTGGACGGGGACCACCTGGGCTGCTATGAGGACGAAACCTTCAACGCCTCCCATGCCACGGTCCGCTTCACGGGCCGCAGCGTCCACACCGGCACGGCCAAGGGGATCCTGATCAACGCGGCGGACCTGGCGGCGGAGTTCATCAACCGCCTGCCGCCCCGGGAGAAGCCCCAGTTCACCGAGGGCCGGGAGGGGTTCTTCCATCTGGTGTCGGTCCGGGGCGATGTGGAGGCGGCCCAGGTGGACCTGATCGTCCGGGACCACGACGCCGGCCTCTTTGCCCGGCGGGAGGACTTTTTGCGGGATCTGGCGGACCGGATGGCCCGGGTCTATGGCCCGGACCGGGTGAGCATCACCGTCACCCCCACCTATCGGAACATGAAGGAGGTCATCGACCGCCATCCCTTCCTGATCGAGAATCTGAAGCGGGCCATCTCCCTGGCGGGCCTGACCCCCCGGAGCATCGCCTTTCGGGGGGGCACCGACGGCTCGGCCCTTTCCCACCGGGGCCTGCCCTGCCCCAACCTGTCCGCGGGCTATGAAAACGCCCATGGCCGGTTCGAGTTCGTCCCCATCCGGTCCATGGAGAAGAACGTGGAGATATTGCTGCACCTGGCGGGCCTGTTCGCCCGGCCCGGGCAGACCCATTGAAATCCCCGGGGACCTCTGGTATACTCTTTCCATATATAACAACGCATCTGCGGGAGGAAGTCGGGAATGAAATGGCTCATCGCCTCGGACCTGCACGGGTCCGCCTACTATTGCCGGGCGCTGCTGGCGGCCTTTGATCGGGAGGCGGCGGACCGGCTGCTGCTGCTGGGGGACCTGCTCTATCACGGCCCCCGAAACGACCTGCCCCGGGACTATGATCCCAAGGCGGTGACCGCCCTGCTGAACGCCCGGGCGGAGGACATCCTGGCCGTCCGGGGGAACTGCGACGCCGAGATCGACCAGGCGGTGCTCCGGTTTCCCCTTCTGGCGGACTATGCCCTGCTCAGCGAGGGACGGCGGCTCCTGTTCGTCACCCATGGGCATCTCTTCAACCTGGACCGGCTGCCGCCCCTCCATGAGGGGGACATCCTGCTCCACGGCCACACCCATGTGCCCGCCTGCGAGAAGCGCGGCGGCATCACCTATCTGAACCCGGGCTCCCTGGCCATTCCCAAGGAGGAATCCCCCCAAAGCTACATGACCCTGGAAGCGGGCCTGTTTCAGTGGAAGACCCTGGCGGGGGAAATGTACCGGGAGTTTCAGGCGTAGGGGAGACCTTATTTATGTTCCTTTTCTTTTCAGGCAGAAAAGAAAAGGAACCGAAAAGAAAAGCGCAAGGGGAGAAGAATGGGCGGCTTGGAATACGTCAAACGCAGCGACATGTGCGGTGCGTTTGACACCCTGCAGGTCACGCCGCCCGGTATGCCGCTGGCGTATAGGCGTGACCTGGAAGCGAAACGAAGGTGAAGCCCAGTCTGTTGAAAAACAACGTTTTTCAACAGACTGAAGGGCATCGCCCGGCAGAAAAATGGTTGACTTTTTCCCCCGGATACAGTAGCATAATAGGAACAAGTGAATACCGTTTTTTCGTCGCAAGGAATCCGGTGAGAATCCGGAGCAGTCCCGCTGCTGTCAATGGCTGCAAGGGCGCAAGGGCCACTGCGTTTTCGTGGGAAGGCGCGTCTGAGGGGAAAGCCATGAGCCAGAATACTTGCCGTGAAACGAAGGTCGTCCGTCCCGAGGAGGGCGGCGCCGACCAGGGACATGAGGACCCGGGGGGCCAACGCAAAAGGGGGTGCCCCTGTTGAGTCCTGTTCGGCGTCCATGAAGCCGTGTCCCCCCGTTTTCGGCAGTATCGGCGGGAAAAACAGGCGACCTCCCGGCGATAGTGATATATACTTGAAGAAAGGATGTTGTGATGGATACCAAATCTAACACCGAACCGTTGGCTGCGGTGACCTTCGAGGAGTTTGAACCCACCTCCTACGAGGTGTGGAAGGCTGCGGCCATCGAAAGCCTCAAGGGCGGCATCTTCGAGAAGAAGCTGTTCACCAAGACGCCGGAAGGCATCGTGCTTTCCCCCATCTACACCGAGGCGGAAGCGGCTCCCTACAAGGAGCGGCTGGGATTCCCGGGGGCGGCGGATTTCCTGCGGGGCACCAGGACCGCGGGCTATGCCGAGGAGCCCTGGAAGATCGCCCAGGAGGTGGAGACCTGCGACCCCGCAGCGGCCAACCAGGTCCTGCTGGAGGAGCTGAACAAGGGCACCAACGCCGTGAACTTCGATGTGGAGGCCGTGAAGCTGGACACCCTGCAGGATGTGGAGACCCTCCTCGACCAGGTCCAGCTCCAGTATGCGCCCCTGTCCGTCTATGCCGGCGCCACCGCGCTGCCCCTCATCTCTGCCATCCAAAAGCGGCAGCAGAAGGTGGGCGACGAGGCGGCCCTCACCGGCTGCGTGGGCGCCGACCCCATGGGCGAGGCCGTGAAGAAGGGCGGCTTTGACAGCAGCTTCGCAAGCTACATGGACCAGATGGCCACCACCCTCAAGTTTGCCACCCACCATGCGCCGGAGCTGAAGACCATCTTTGTGCAGAGCTCCGTCTACCACAACGGCGGCGCCAACGCCATCCAGGAGGCCGCCGCGGCCCTGGCCACCGGCCTTGCCTACATCGATGAGATGATGGCCCGGGGCTTCACCGCGGACGAGGCCGCCGAGCACATCCGCTTCAACTTCTGCCTCGGCCCCAACTTCTTCATGGAGATCGCCAAGCTCCGCGCCGTTCGCGTGGTGTGGGCCCAGCTCATGCAGGCCTATGGCGCCGGGGAAAAGGCCCAGTGCATCGATGTGTTTGCCGAGACTTCCCAGTTCACCACCACCCTCTATGATCCCTATGTGAACGTGCTGCGGGCCACCACCCAGGCCTTCTCCGGCGTGGTGGGCGGCGTGGGCGGCATGAAGGTGCTGCCCTTCGACGCGGCCGTCCGCGACAGCGACGCCTTCTCCCGCCGCATCGCCCGGAACATCCAGGTGATGATGCAGGAGGAGTTCAACCTCCTTTCCCCCGTGGATCCGGCGGGCGGCTCCTGGTATGTGGAGACCCTCACCGGCCAGCTGGGGGAGGCCATCTGGGCCCAGATCCAGAAGATCCAGGCCGCCGGCGGCATGCTTGCGGCCCTGCGGGCGGGCACGGTCCAGGCCGAGATCGCGGCCACCCTGGCCGACCGGTTCAAGCGGCTGGCCACCCGGCAGGATCGGGCCGTGGGCAGCAACATGTATCCCAACATGGCCGAAAAGCCCCTGGAAGGGAGCAGGACCCCCAAGGCCGGGAAGCCTGCGGGCAAGGCCATCGAGGGGCTCAAGAGCTGCGTCCGTGCCATCGGCGAGGCGCTGGAGAACGGCGCCACCCTGGAGGACATCGCGGCCTCCTTCGCCGACGGGAAGGGCGAGGCCATCCCCCCCATCCTGGCCCACCGCTGGACCGAGCAGTATGAGGCCCTGCGCAAGGCCACCGAGGACTATATCGCCAGGACCGGCGACAACGTGAAGGTGTTCCTGTGCAACATGGGGCCCATCCCCCAGCACAAGGCCCGGGCGGACTTCTCCGCCTCCTTCATGGAGGTGGCCCACTTCGATGTGCTCCGCAACAACGGCTTTGCCACCGTGGACGAGGCGGTGGACGCGGCGGTCGCTTCCGGCGCGGATGTGGCCATCATCTGCTCCACCGATGATACCTATCCCGAGCTGGTGCCGCCCGTGGCCCGTGGCATCAAGGCCAAGGCGCCCGACATGAAGGTGTTCCTGGCCGGCGCCCCGGCGCCCGAGTGCAAGGCATCCTATGACGAGGCCGGCGTGGACGAATATATCCATGTCCGGGCCAACTGCCTCGCCATCCTGACCAACATCCAGAAAGGAAAGGGGATCATCTAAATGGGCAAAGTGGATTTTAGCAACATCCCGTTCCGCCAGGAGGCGGTCAAGGGGATGACCTATGAGGAGTGGCTCCAAAAGCTCAAGAAGGAGACCGGCAAAACCCCTGAGGATCTGTACAACCATACCATGGAGCAGATCGACATCCGGCCCCTGTACACCGAGGACGACTATAAGGACATGAACCACCTGCACTTCATGGCGGGCGTGCCCCCCTATCTGCGCGGGCCCTACCCCACCATGTATGTGACCCGGCCCTGGACCGTTCGGCAGTACGCCGGCTTCTCCACCGCTGAGGAGAGCAACGCCTTCTATCGCCGGAACCTGGCCGCGGGCCAGAAGGGCCTGTCCATCGCCTTCGATTTGGCCACCCACCGTGGCTATGACTCCGACCATCCCCGGGTGGTGGGCGATGTGGGCAAGGCCGGCGTGGCCGTGGACTCCATCCTGGACATGGAGATCCTCTTCTCCGGCATCCCCCTGGATCAGATGTCCGTGTCCATGACCATGAACGGCGCGGTGCTGCCCATCCTGGCCTTCTATATCGTGGCCGGCGAGGAGCAGGGCGTGGACAAGAAGCTGTTGACCGGCACCATCCAGAACGACATCCTCAAGGAGTTCATGGTCCGCAACACCTATATCTATCCCCCCGCCGCCTCCATGCGGATCATCGGCGACATCTTCGCCTATACCTCCAAGAACATGCCCAAGTTCAACTGCATCTCCATCTCGGGCTACCATATGCAGGAGGCCGGCGCCACCGCCGACATCGAGATGGCCTACACGCTGGCGGACGGCTGGGAGTATCTGCGCACCGGCGTGAACGCGGGGTTGACCGTGGACCAGTTCGCCCCCCGGCTCAGCTTCTTCTGGGCCATCGGCAAGAACTACTTCATGGAGGTGGCCAAGATGCGGGCCGCCCGGATCCTGTGGGCGAAGATCGTCAAAACCTTCGATCCCAAAAACCCCAAGTCCCTGGCGTTGCGCACCCACTCCCAGACCTCCGGCTGGTCGCTGACGGCCCAGGATCCCTTCAACAACCTGGCCCGCACCTGCATGGAGGCCATGGGCGCGGCCCTGGGCCACACCCAGAGCCTGCACACCAACGCCCTGGACGAGGCCATCGCCCTGCCCACGGACTTCTCCGCCCGGATCGCCCGGAACACCCAGCTGTATATCCAGGATGAGACCAGCGTCTGCAAGGTGGTCGACCCCTGGGGCGGCTCCTATTATGTGGAAGCCCTCACCAACGAGCTGGTCAAGCGGGCCTGGGGCCACATCATGGAGGTGGAGAAGCTGGGCGGCATGAGCAAGGCCATCGACTCCGGCCTGCCCAAGATGCGCATCGAGGAAGCCGCTGCCCGCCGCCAGGCCCGCATCGACTCCAACAACGAGAAGATCGTGGGTCTGAACTACCTGCCCCTTGAGCAGGAGGAGGCCATCGACATTCTGGATGTGGACAACATGGCCGTGCGTCAGGCGCAGATCGAGCGGCTCAAGAAGCTCCGCGCCAACCGGGACAACGAAGTCGTGCAGCAGAAGCTGGACGCCATCACGAAGGCTATGGAAACGGGAGAAGGAAACCTGCTGGAGCTGGCCGTGGAGGCCGCGCGTGCCCGGGCGTCCCTGGGCGAGATCTCCTATGCGGTGGAGAAGGTCTGCGGGCGGCATAAGGCCGTGATCCGCAGCATCTCCGGCGTGTACTCCTCCGAGTATTCCGACGCCGCCACCATCGAGGAGGTTCGGAAGATGACCGCCGAGTTCGAGAAGAAGCACGGCCGCCGGCCCCGGATCATGGTGGCCAAGATGGGCCAGGACGGCCACGATCGCGGCGCGAAGGTGGTCGCCACCGGCTATGCCGACATGGGCTATGTGGTGGATGTGGGCCCGCTGTTCCAGACGCCCGCCGAAACCGCTCAGGATGCCGTGGACAACGACGTGCACATCGTGGGCATGAGCTCCCTGGCCGCCGGACACAAGACGCTGCTGCCCCAGCTCGTCGAGGAGCTGCAGAAGCGGGGCCGCGGGGACATCATGGTCATCGCGGGCGGCGTCATCCCGGCCCAGGACTATCAGTTCCTGAAGGACCACGGCGCCGCGGCCATCTATGGCCCCGGCACGCCCATCCCCTTCGCCGCCAAGGACATGCTGGAGATCCTGAACAAGCGCCTGGACGAAGAGGAAGAGTAAGGTAGGGAGATAAGTCTTTCTTCTGCCGCTTTTTCTCTTTAGACAAAGAGAAAAAGCGGCGGAAAAAGAGAAACTTGAGAGGATATCAGGGAACATAACGACAGGTCATTTCATCCCTTAAAGTTCTTTTGTGCACCTTTTCTTTCAAGAAAAGGTGCAAGCTTTAGATAATTCCTTTCATACAAGGAGGGTCCCGTGCCAGAGGAATACACCACCTACAAGCCCGAGTGGATCGACAAGGAGAAGCAGGCGGATTCCAAATTTGCCAGCTTCGTCATGACCGGCATCACCAAGAGCAACGAGGAGCTGCGCCGCGCCACCGACGCCACCCGCTCCGCCCGGCCGCCGAAGATGACCATCGACGACTATGTGGAGGGCGTCCTGGCCGGGGATCGGATGAAGCTCTCCCGGGCCATCACCATGGTGGAGAGCAACGCGCCCAAGCACTATACCATGGCCCAGGACATCGTGCAGCGGCTGCTCCCCTACACGGGCAAGGCCATCCGCGTGGGCATCACCGGCGTCCCCGGCGCGGGCAAGTCCACCATCATCGAGGCCCTGGGCACCAAGCTCTGCCGGCAGGGCCACAAGGTGGCGGTCCTGGCCGTGGATCCCAGCAGCTCCGTCACCGGCGGCGCCATCCTGGGGGACAAGACCCGCATGGAGCAGCTGGCCAAGGAGCCCAACGCCTTTATCCGCCCGTCCCCCGCCGGCGGCACCCTGGGCGGCGTCACCCGCAAGAGCCGGGAGACCATGCTTCTGGCGGAGGCGGCAGGCTATGACATCATCCTGGTGGAGACCGTGGGCGTGGGCCAGAGCGAGACGACGGTCCGGTCCATGGTGGATTTCTTCCTGGTGGTGGTGCTCACCGGCGCCGGCGACGATCTGCAGGGCGTGAAGAAGGGCGTGATCGAGCTGGCGGACGCGATCCTGGTGAACAAGGCCGACGGGGACAACCTGCAGAAGGCCCTGCTGACCCGGGCGGACTATGAGCAGATCCTGCATTACCTTATGCCCGCCACCGAGGGCTGGACCACCAAGGCCTACACCTGCTCCGCCTATACCGGCGAGGGCATCCAGGAGATCTGGGATGTGGTGCTTCAATACATCGATCAGATGAGGAAAACGGGGCAGCTGGATCAGCGCCGGGCGGCCCAAAACCTGACCTGGCTCAAGGAGATGACCCAGGACTATCTCATGAACCTGTTCCTCCGGGACGAGGGGGTCGCCGCCGCCCGGGAGGCCGTGGAGGCCCGGGTCATGGACGGCACCCTGGCCCCCACCAAGGCCCTGAGCCTCATCGCCGAGGCGGTGGACCGGCGGTTCAAGGGGGAATAAAACTTTTATTTTGCCGCTTTTTCTTTTCAGTGAAGAGAAAAAGCGGCGGAAAAAGAAAAGCTTAAGAAGAATGAGGGGGCTATGCACGAAACATAGTCCTCCTCTTAAGTTCTTTTAGGCGGCTTTTCTTTCAAGAAAAGCCGCGCTGCTTCCAATCCTTCCAATCCTATCCGATCGCCCGGTCGAAGGCCGCCTTCAGGCTGGATTTGATGGCCTCGAAGCCCTGCAGGGGCGTGGCCTCATAGAGCTTGTCCCCGGCGAAGAACACCGAGGGCACCCGGTAATAGTCCCGGCTGTCGGCCAGCGCCTTCTCCTCGTTCTCCTCGATCCAGCGGATGCTCAGCCCCGCATAGGCCGGCTCCTCCTGCAGCAGCTCCGCCACGGCCCTCCTGGCGTTGGCACAATAGGGACAGCCGGTCAGATAAAAGATTTCGATCTCACGCATGGGGGGATGCTCCTTTCGCTCCTTTTGTTTTCAGTATACTCCGTTTTTTCGCGAATTTCCAGTGTTTTCGCCTTGGGCCCAGCACAGCCTTTTTCTTGACAAAAGTTCAAAAAAAGGTCAAAATATAGGGGAAGAAACGCTTTTGTCTGAGGTTTCTTTTTGTCCCTTTTTTCAAAAAAAGGGACAAGAAAAGGAGTTCCGCCATGAAAACAGCACGCACCAAATGGATCGTTTTGTTGGCCGGGTTGCTCATCGTCGCCTTTGCGGCGCTGACCGTCGCCAACGCCATCCAGACCGACCACGGCAACATCCGCGTCACCGAGGGCGTCATCGACGCCTATCGGGGCCAGGACGGCGAACGGCACCTGGGCATGATGACCTACAAGCTCTACACCCCCGTCACCGCCACGGCGGAGCACAAGGCCCCGGGCGTGCTCCTTTTGCACGGCTATCAGAACGACCGGGAGACCAACGCCGCCTATGCCATCGAGCTGGCCCGGCGGGGGGTGGTGGTCCTGTCCCTGGACGAATATGGCCACGGCTTCTCCCAGCCGGGGCTGAAGGAGCGGGGCTATGTGAACCACAGCGTGAAGGTGAACTTCGGCGAGGAGAGCGTGGAGGCCGGCACCTTCAAAAAGACGGGGGGCACGGTCCGCTACCGCATCCTGATGAACTTCTCCAACCTGACCTTCTTCAAGGACTATTATTCCAAGGACGAGGACGGCAACGCCATCTGGGACAGCTCCTGCGGCGGCGCGGCGGCCTATGCGGTTTTGGCCACCATGGACAACGTGGACGGCACGCGCCTGGGCATCAGCGGCCACTCCATGGGCACCTGGGCGGGCTGGTCCGTGGCGGCGGCCTTCGCGGGCACGGAATATGAGCCCCGGGCCACGGTCCTGCAGTGCGGCGAGCTGTTTCGGGATTCCGTCTATGACGCGGAAAAGATCCGCTTCAACAACGTGCTGCTGCTGCAGGCCAAGTGGGACGAGTTCAGCTACTTTCGGGACTACAAGCGGACCGTGGACGACAAGCTGCTCACATCCGACCTGCGCTGCGAGTTTTTGAACACCACCGCCGACCGGGCGGCCTGGGACACCACCTTTGGAAACTTTTCGGACGGCAGCGCCCGGCGGATGGAGCTCCTCTACACCAACCATCGGCTCACCACCCACAACGCCCGGGGCCTGGCCGTGGCCTTGGACTGGTTCCGGGATGCCTTCGGCGCCGACGCCATGATCGACCTGCCCGCCACGGACCAGATCGCCATGGGAAAGGAGTGGCTGGTGCTGCTGGCCATGCTGGCCACCTTGCTCGCCATGATCCCCCTTGCCGAGCTGCTGCTGGCGGCGCCCTTCTTTGCCGCCATCCCCCAGCCCCTGCCGCCGAAGGCGAACATCAAGCCCCGGGGCAAGTGGTGGCGGGGCGCCCTCGTCACCATGCTCATCGCCGGCTTCACCTATCCCTTCATGACCCAGCTGGGCCACGCCCTGCTGCCGCTTCCCGAGGGGATCTTCCGCATGACCGTGGGCAACGGCTTCATCGGCTGGTATAGTCTGCTGATCCTGGTGATGGCGGGGACCTCCCTCGTCGGCTGGAGGAAGGCGAAGAGGGCGGCGACCTTCGACGGCTTCTATGGCATGGGCCTGGGCGAGAAAAAGGCGCCTCTGAAATTCAGCCGGAAGCTGCTGGGCAGGTCTGCCCTGCTGGTGCTGTGCCTGCTTTTCATGGTCTATGCCGTGGTGGCCCTGGCCGGGGCGCTGTATCTGCTGGATCTGAGGTTCATCTGGCCCTTCTTCAAGACCTTCACCTGGGCGCGGCTGGGCCAGTTCTGCGTGTATCTGCCCCTGTTCGCCCTGTTCTTCCTGCTGAACAACGCGAAGATCATGGCCTCCATGCGCACGGACGCCGTCTATGAAAAGGGCGCCCGGGGCTTCTTCGGCGCCTGGTGGCGCAACGCCCTGCTGATGGTGGGCGGGATCCTGATCATCGTGCTGATCGAATATGTGCCCTTCTTCCTGGGCATCGGGCCGGGGGCGGATGTGCTCTTTGGCTCCACCTTCGGCGGGCCCTTCATGTCCTTGCTGATCCTGTTTGTGCCCCAAGTGCTGGTGTTCAGCGTCTTCTGCACCTATTTCTATCGCCGCACGGGCAGCGTCTTTGCCGGCGGGCTGCTGGCCGCCTCCCTGGCCGCCTGGATCGTCACCGGCGGCTCGGCGATGCTATAACAGGAGGGGTTCCGCCTTCGTTTCGCTTCCGGATCCTGCCCATACACCTGACGGTTTACCGGGCGGGGTATGGGGACTTTTTGACAATCTGAGGACTGCGGCGAGACCGCGGTCCTTTGTCTGTTGAAAATCACGGATTTCGGCTGGGGAAAAACCGTCAAATTTTCAAGAGGCGTTGCGCAAAACATGGGGGCGTGTTATACTATATGAAATAATATATTCGGCCTGAGCGCGGAAGGGAGGCGGTGCCCGTGAGACGGACGGGGCTTTTGTGCCTGTGTCTGCTCCTGCTGTGGGGCTGCGGCAGCTCCGTCGCCCAGGAGACCCGCCAGACGCCGGAGCTGAAGAGCGTCTCCTCCCGCAGCGACGCCGCCGGCCAGGGCCAGGCCGCGGCTGCCCCGGCGGTGAACGCAGGCCCCTTTTTGGACGCCGTCTTCCATGAGGCGGCCGCCGAGGGGAACGACAGGGTCCGGGTGGACCTGTCCGCCTGCCATGAGGGGTATGTGGCCGTGTCCGCCACCTCCGACAAGCGGCTGAAGTTTCAGGTGCGCTTCGGGGATGTGGTCTATACCTATGACATCCGCTCCGACGGCGCCCCCTCCGTCTTCCCCCTGCAGAGCGGGGACGGGGACTATGTCTTTCGGGTCATGGAGAACGTGGAGGGAAAGAAATATGCCCAGATCTTCCTGCTGGAGCGGACGGTGAAGCTGGACGACCCCTTTCAGCCCTTTCTGCGGCCCAGCGATTACTGCCGCTATACGGCGGACTCCCTCTGCGTCCGGGAGGCGGCGGGCCTGAGCGTCAACGCCGGGGAGCCCCTTGAGATCGTTGCCGCCGTCTATGCCTATATCAACGGCGCCATCCGCTATGATCACCAGAAGGCGGCCACGGTCCAGTCCGGCTATCTTCCGGACCCGGATGAGACGCTGACGACCCGCAAGGGCATCTGCTTCGACTATGCCTCCCTGGCGGCGGCCATGCTCCGCAGCCAGGGGATCCCCTGCAAGGTGATCTTCGGCTATGTGGCCCCCAACGAGCTATATCACGCCTGGAACATGTTTTATACGGAGGAGACCGGCTGGGTGACGGTGGGCTTCAAGGCCAACGGGAAGGACTGGACCAGGCTGGACCTGACCTTCACCGCCAACGGACAGGACGACGCCTTCATCGGCGACGGCAGCAACTATACGGACCTATATTTTTATTGACAGGTGACGAAAATGAGCATGCAACGATTGGACGATCTGGGCGTCAGCGCCTTCTGTGAGAGCATGGCCATGATGCTCCACTCCAGCATCCAGGTGGACGAGGCTGTGGGCCTGCTGCAGCAGCAGAGCGGCCGGGCGCGGGACGGCGTTCTGGCGGAGGGGCTGCGGGTGATGAAGGCGCAGGTGGACGAGGGCGCGGGCCTCCACGCCGCCATGGAGAAGAGCGGCATCTTCCCCAAATATGCCCTGCAGATGGTGAAGACCGGGGAGCGGTCGGGGCACCTGGAGGACATCCTCTTTCGCCTGGGCCGCTATTATGCCGAGCAAAAGACCATCGCCGAGAAGCTGAAGAACGCGGTGACCTATCCGGCGGCCATGCTGGTGTTGATCATCGCGGTGCTCCTGGCTATGCTGACGCTGGTGCTGCCCGCCTTTCGGGGGGTCTATGACAGCCTCACCGGCAGCCTGGGGGCCAGCGCCTATCGCTATATCACCTGGGCCTATGCCTTTTGCTGGATCGCCCTGGCGGGGATGGTGCTGCTGGCCGGGGGACTGCTCCTGGGCCTGCGCTTGTGGAACGGGGGCAAGCGGGAGATGGTGGAGGGGGTGCTGAACCGGATTCCCCTGTGCAGGAGCATCCTGGAGACCATGGGCATGTTCCGCTTCACCTCGGCGCTGACCACCTTCCTCTCCGCCGGCGAGATGCAGGACGACGCCGTGCTGGATAGCCTCCCCATGACCGACTGCCGGACCGTGGAGGAGAAGCTCCGCCGGTGCGTCAAGAGCATGGAGGAGGGCCACAGCATCGCCCAGGCCGCCTATGACGAGGAGCTCTTCGAGCCCGTCTACGGCCGGATGCTCTTGGCCGGGGAGCGCAGCGGCAGCATGGAATCGGTGCTCCAGCGGCTCACCACCCTTTTGGAGGAGAACGCCACCTCGTTGGTGGACCGGCTGGTGGGCATCGTGGACCCCCTGCTCTCCGGGGTGCTCATGGTGACCGTGGGGCTTTCGCTCCTGTCGGTGATGCTGCCCTTGATCGGCATGATGAATTCCATCGGGTGAGGAATCTATCTCTTTTCGCACCTTTTTCTTTTCGGTGAAAAGAAAAAGGTGCGCGAAAAAGAAAAGCTCAAGGGGAATACCGGTGGTTCGTTGATTGTCTATTTTCATTCTTAAAGTTCTTTTGATGAACCTTTTCTTTCAAGAAAAGGTTCAAAAGAAAGGGAGGCGGACATGTACTCAGACAAGGTCAGGCGCTGGGGACGATGGATCGGGATCGGGCTGCTGCTTTTCGCCCTTTTGACGGGCGGGGCGGCCCTGCTTTCCCGCGCCTCCCGCCGGGATCTGACGCAGGAGAGCGTCGCCGCCATCGAGCAGGCCATCCGCAAAAGCGCCCTGCAGTGCTATGCCATCGAGGGGGTTTATCCTCCGGATCTCAAGTATCTTGAGGACAACTATGGGCTTCAGGTCAACGAGAGGGACTATATCATCCGCTATGAGGCCTTCTCCTCCAACCTGCCCCCCACGGTTCGGGTCCTCGTTCGGCAACAGTAAAGGGGGGCAGCCATGACCAAGGAAAACCGGGCGCGACCCGCCCTCAGCTATTTTGCCATCGGCACCGTGGCCCTCTTTCTGATGGGCTTTTTGCTGCTGGTGATCTTCGGCGCCCGGATCTATCGGGACACCGTCGCGGGCCAGGCCGGCAACAACGACACCCGGGCCCAGCTCTCCTATCTGGTGACCACGGTTCGGGGCAACGACAGCCGGGGCGCCGTGTCCGTTTCCGGCACGGCGGAGGCCCCTCTGCTGGTGATCCGGGACGGGGACAGCGGCTATGCCTTTCGGGTCTATCTTTCGGAGGGCCGGCTGGTGGAGGATTTTGCCCCCACCGACGCCCCCCTGGACCCGGCGGCGGGCCAGATCATCGGGACGACGAACACCTTTACCGCCCGGAAGGACGGGGCGCTGCTCAGGATGAGCACGGACGAGGGGTCCGTTCTCGTCTATCTCAGGGGGGAGGGAGGCCAGGAATGAAGGGCGAACAGCACATCACCTCCTTCTATGTGGAAGCGCTGCTGCTCATCGCGGCGTTCATCGGCATCCTGCTGGCGCTGACCAGGGTCTTTGGCCTGAGCCGGAACGAAAGCCTCCGGGCGAAGCTGCTGACCAACGCGGTGACCCTGGCCGAGAACGCTGCCGACGCCTTTATGGCGGAGGAGACCGAGCCCCGGGGGGCCCGGGAGGATCGCTTCACCGCCGATATGGCGCCGGATCCGGCGGGCGTTTTGGCGGTGCGGGTGGCCTGGCAGCGGGAGGAAGGGCTGCTGCGGGGCACGGTGACGGTGCAACGGGGGGCGGAGACCCTCTATACCCTGCCCCTGTGTAAATATGTGGGGGAGGTGAGCCCATGAAGCAGGCGCCCGTGAAGCTGGGGCCCCTGGCCCTGCTGCTGACCGTCATCAGCATCTGTCTCACCACCATGGCCATTTTGACCTTTGCCACCGCCCGGGCGGACCGGCGGCTGGCGGAGAAATATGCCGCCACCGTTCTGCTGCGCTATGAGCTGGACGAGGCGGGGCAAGCCTGGCTGCAAAGCGCCGGGGACGAGGGCGAAACGGTCCTCGAAAAGGACGGCTCCTCCCTGACCATCCGGGTGGAGGCGGGGAAGGTCACCTGCTGGCGCCACGAGAGGGCCTGGGAGGAGGATCTGGAGATGGACCTTTGGCCCGGGGCGGGACAATAAGCTTTTTTCAGGAAGGGAGAACAGCCCATGAACATGCGGGAGATCTTACAGCAGGCCATCGAGGCCCAGGCGGCGGACATCTTTTTGGTGGCCGGCCTGCCGGTCACCTTCAAATGCGGCGGCCATCAGGAGCGGCTGCCCGCTGACAAGCTCCTGCCCGACGGGATCGGCGCTCTGGTGGACGAGATCTATGCCCTGAGCCGGCGGGATCGAAAGAACCTGGAGGCGGGGGTGGACGACGATTTTTCCTTTGCCCTGTCCCAGCTGGGCCGGTTCCGCGTCAACGTGTTTCGGCAGCGCGGGTCCCTGGCGGCGGTGATCCGGGTGATCCGCTTCGGCCTGCCGGATCCGGCGAAGCTGGGCATTCCGGAGAGCGTGCTCTCCCTGGCGGACACCAAAAAGGGGCTGGTGCTCATCACCGGCTCCGCAGGCACGGGCAAGTCCACCACGCTGGCCTGCATGATCGATCGGATCAACCGGACCCGGGACGGCCACATCATCACCATGGAGGATCCCATCGAGTATATCCACCGGCACGAGAAGTCCATCGTCACCCAGCGGGAGATCTCCATCGACACGCCGGGGTATCTGGAATCCCTGCGCTCCGCCCTGCGGGAAAGCCCGGATGTGATCCTGCTGGGGGAGATGCGGGACTACGACACCATCTCCGCGGCCATCACGGCGGCGGAGACCGGGGTGCTGCTCCTGTCCACCCTGCACACCTCCAGCGCCGCCAACACCATCAACCGGATATTGGATGTGTTCCCCGCGGCCCAGCAGCAGCAGGTGAAGATCCAGCTGGCCCAGATCCTCAAGGGCATCGTCTGCCAGCAGCTGGTCCCCGCCAAAAACGGGGAACAGATCCCGGTGTTTGAGATCATGAGGTCCACCACCGCCATCCAGAACATGATCCGGGAGGACAAGCTCCATCAGCTGGAGTCCGCCATGCAGGCCGGGGCCGCCGAGGGCATGTGCACCATGGACGGCAGCCTTTTGAAGCTCTATCGGGAGGGGCGCATCACCAGGGACACGGCCCTCATCAGCTGCGTGAACTTTGAGAACATGAGCAAGCGGCTGGGGTGAGAAGGGCTTTTGTGTTCCTTTTTTCTCTTTTGTAAATAGAAAAAAGGAACCGAAAAAAGAGAAACGCAAGGGGGATATAAACAGATCTCAACTGATCTGGACCCATTCTTGAAGTTCTTTTGGCCCGCTTTTTCCGAAGGGAAAGCGGAAAACCTTCTTCTTTCAAGAAAAGGGACAAGAAAAAAGGAGATAAACGGCGTGAAGGAACAGGAAAACGTGCTCTATGTGCGGATGCTGGGGGGCTTCTCCCTGCGGTGGAACGGACAGCTGGTGGCCGGCGGCTCCAAGGCCAGCGATTCGCAAAATGCCTATCTTTTGCAGATCCTGATCCACGGCGGGGCGGCGGGCGTGTCCCGGGACCGGCTGGAGGAGCTGCTCTTCGGCGACAGGGACATGAGCAACATCCACCATGCCCTGCAGAGCGTCATCTATAACACCAAGAAGAAGCTGCTGAAGGCGGGGCTCCCGGCGGAGAACTGCATCGAGCAGACCAAGGGCGTCTTTCGCTGGTCCGGCGCCATCCCCACGGTGGAGGACGCGGCCTATTTTGAGTCGCTGTATCGCCGGGCCGAGGACACGAAGGATCTGGACGAACGGCTGGCACTGTATCTGGAGGCCTGCTATGCCTATGGGGGCGAGTTTTTGGCCATGCAGACCGGGGTCGTTTGGGCTGCGCGGGAGGCCCGTCGCTACAAGGAGCTGTTTTGCCTGGCCATGGAGCGGGCCACGGAACTGCTGCGGATGAACCAGGACTTTTTCCAGATGGAGGATCTGGGGCTCTATGCCGCCCGGATCGACCCGCTGGCCGACTGGGAGACCGTGACCATGGAGGCCCTCGTCTCCCTGGGCCGCAGCGAGGAGGCCCGCAAGCTCTATGACACCACCGTCCAGCACTATTTCGACGAGCAGGGGCTCAGGCCCTCCAAGCGCCTGCTGGAGCAGTTCGACAAGCTGGGGGAAAAGGTCCAGTTCCGCCACGCGGTTTTGGACCAGATCCAGGCGGAGCTCTCCGGGGCCGGCAGCCGGGACCGGGGCGGGTATCTGTGCAACTACCCCGTGTTCCTGGGCATCTATCGGATGGTGGAACGGATGCTGGAGCGGGGGGGCCAGTCGGTCTATCTCATGCTCTGCACCATCGTGGACAGCAAGGGCAACCCCATGCGGGAGGGGGAGGTGCTGAACCAGCTGGTGAGCCGCATGGGCGACGCCGTTCGCCAGTCCATCCGCATGGGCGACGCCATGTGCCGCTACGGCAGGGGACAGTATCTGGTGCTGCTCATCAACACCACCCGGGAGAACTGCAACGTGATCCAGCGCCGCATCAACGCCCGCTTTCTCACCGGGCGGCAGCGCACCGGCATAGAGTACTATGTGAACAGCGTCTTTTGGACCCCGTGAAAGGAGGCGGCCATGGAACAGCAAAGCCATTCCCAATGGTATATCGGCGCCCCCAACGGCGTGATCCTGTGCGTGAACCGGCGCCGGGGCTGCGAGCTCACCGGGGAGCTGTATCACAGCTATCGGACGGAGCCCACCCCCTTCCGGGACCTGGGGCAGATGACGCTGCTCATGGAAAAGCTTTTCGATGAGCTGCAGTTTCCCCATCCGGGCACCAACAAGCGCAGCTTTTTCCCAAAACCCACGACATACGCCCAACGGCGGGAAAGGAAAAGAATCATGAGCGACGAGCAGCTTCTTCAGAAACACGGGGACATCGGCACCTTTATCGTTCGGGTCCAGCACCGGCAAAACAGCAGCTGGCAGGGACGCATCACCTGGATGGAGGAGGACAAAACCATCCAATTCCGCTCCGTTTGGGAGATGATCAAGCTCATCGAGAGCGCCATGGACACCGTCAGCACCTCCGAGGAGGGCGAGGAACCCAACTGGACCAAGTGAAGGGGAGACAGCATGGAGCGGCAGGACAACATCACGAGCGGTATTCGCCTGCGGCGACTGAACCGGATCATGATCGCGATCACGGTGGCGCTGGCCGTCGCCCTCCTTCTGGTCTGCTTTTCGACCATCCGCAGCTTCAGAAATCTGGAGCAGACCACAGACCGGTATATCCGGGCCCGTCAGGATGCCGCCGACATGCAGGCCGGCTCCGACTATCTCACCGACCGGGTGCGGACCTTTATCGTCACCGGAAACAGGAGCTGCGCCGAGGACTTCTTCTATGAGATCGAAACGACCCGGCGCCGGGACATAGCCATCGAGAGCATGGACGCCTCCCTCTCCGGCTCGGACACCGCCCGGTATCTGAGCGAGGCGCTGCGCGCCTCCAACGAGCTGGCGGCCATCGAAATCTATGCCATGCGCCTGGCCGTGGAGGGAAACGGCTTCTCCCTGGCGGAATTTCCCGCCGCGCTGCGGGATGTGGCGCTTTCGGCGGAGGATCTGGCCCTGTCGCCGGAGCAGCAGCTGAGCCGGGCCCAGGAGATGGTCTTTGACGAAACCTATCAAGCCTACAAGCAGAGCATCCGGGACAACATCGCCCTGTGCGAGCAGGCCCTCATCGGCGAAACCGAGGGCTCTCAGCAGGAGAGCTCCCGCCATATGGAGGCGGCGCTGACGGCCCAGGCGTTGCTCATCGCGGTGGTGGTGCTGGTGGTGGCGACCATGGTGGTGTACATCGCGCGGCTGGTCATCCGGCCCGCCGCGGCCCTGGTGGACGCCATCTCCCAGGAGCGCCCCGCCGAGGAGCTGGGGGCCTTTGAGATGCGCTTTTTGTCCCGGACCTTCAACACGGCCCTCCGGGAGAGCCGGCAGCATCAGGAGGATCTGTCCTACAAGGCTTCCCATGACTCCCTGACCGGGCTGCTGAACCGGGGCGCCTTCGAGAAGGCGCGGACGGTCACCCGGGGCCGGGCTCAGGCCATGTTCATCTTCGACATCGACCGGTTCAAGGCCTTCAACGACGAGTTTGGCCACGACATGGGGGACCGGGTGCTGCAGAAGGTGGCCCGGGTCCTCCGGAGCAACTTCCGCGAGGAGGACTATGTGTGCCGGTTCGGCGGCGACGAGTTCACCGTGCTCATGGTCCATGTCACCGGCGCCATGCGGCCCCTGGTGGAGCGGAAGCTGGCCGCCATCCGCGCCGCCCTGCGGGACACCGCCGACGGGCTGCCCGTCATCACCCTCAGCATCGGCGTGGCCTTCTCCGACCGGCCCGCTCCCACCGACGACATTCTGAAGGACGCGGACACGGCGCTCTATCAAACCAAGGACCGGGGCAAGGACGGCTTCACCTTCTATGGAGACGGGAGCGAGCCCCAACCCAAGCAAGCATAAGGAGGAAAACGATATGCTGACCATCGACGCGCTCAAAGCCTATGGCGCCAACGTTCAGGAGGGCCTGGCCCGGTGCATGAACAACGAGGCCTTTTATCTGCGGCTGGTGAAGATGGGCGCCAACGACGCCAACTTCCGGAAGCTTTCCGACGCCCTGGCCAACCGGGATCTGGCCGCCGCCTTCGAGGCCGCCCACGCCCTGAAGGGGGTGCTGGCGAACCTGGCCCTGACGCCGGTGCTCCAGCCCGTCGTTGAGGCGACGGAGCTGCTCCGGGCCCGGACCGACACGGACTATGCCCCCCTGGCCGCCCGGATCGACGAGGCGCACCGGAAGCTGCTGGAGATTTTGTAGGGGGGAGATCGTTCCTTTTTTCTCTTTTGTAAAGAGAAAAAAGGAACCGAAAAAAGAGAAACGCAAGAAAAAGAGTGGATGGTTCCCCCTGGGGAGGCCATCCATTCTTGTGGTTTTTGGTTGTGGGACAGGTGGAGGTCAGCGGATGACCTTGCCGTCGATATATACCGAGCGGACCTGCAGGTCGGCATCCAGCAGGACGAAGTCTGCGGCCAGACCCGGGCGGAGGGCGCCGATCTCCCGCTCCCGGCGGATGACCTTGGCCGGGACGGCGGTGGCGGCCAGGACCGCCGCCTCCAGGGGCACGCCGAAGGAGACCGCCCGGCGAAGGCCGTCCATCAGGTGGATGGAGCTGCCCGCCAGGGTGCTGCTGCCCCGAAGCCTGGCCACGCCCCCGGTCAGGGTGATGGGCAGGCCCCCCAGCTCATAGTCCCCGTCGGGCATGCCGGCGCAGCGGAGGGAGTCGGAGATGAGCGCCAGCTTTTCCCCAAACAGCCGGTGGACCAGGCGGACCACGGCGGGGTGGATGTGGAACCCGTCGGTGATGAGCTCCACCGTGGCCCCGGCGTCCAGGGCCGCCGCCACCACGCCGGGCTCCCGGTGATTGAGGGGGGGCATGGCGTTGAACAGGTGGGTGGCGTGGGAGGCCCCGGCCGCATAGGCGGCGCAGGCGGTGTCATAGTCCGCCGTGGTGTGGCCCAGGGACACGGTGCATTCCTGGCTCACCTCCCGGATGAAGGGCATGGCTCCCGGCTCCTCCGCAGCCACGGTGACCAGGCGCACGAGCCCGCCCGAAGCTTCGTTGAGCCGGTGGAACATGGCCGCGTCCGGGGCATGGAGGTTGTCGGGGTTCTGGGCGCCGCACTTCTTCAGGCTCAGAAAGGGGCCTTCCAGATGGACGCCCGCCACCTTCGCCCCCGCCGCCGGGCGGACATAGCCCCGGATGGCGGCCATGGCCCGTGTGAGCTCCGGCTCCTTCAGGGTCATGGTGGTGGGGCACCAGGAGGTGACCCCGCCCGCGGCATAGAAGCGTGCCATTTTGAGAAGGCCTTCGGCGCTGCCGTCGCTGGCGTCCTCGTTCAGGGCGCCGTGGGTGTGGATGTCGATGAGGCCGGGGATGATGTAGCAGCCCTGGGCGTCGACGCCGCCCGTCACCTCCGGGCCCAGGGCCCGAACGGTCGCGTCAAAGTCAATGCCGCCGGGGATGAACCGGCCCTCCGAAAAGATCTGCGCGTTGGAAAGCTTCATGCCGCGTCACCCCCTCAGGGCGGGCAGGCTGGCCGCCGCCGCGGACTGGCCCACCCGGCGGAACCGTTCGTCGGGCAGGGAGGGCAGGATCTTGGCTGCCGCCTCCGGGTATTCCTCCCGAAGCACCCGCTTCGCCTCCGCCAGCACCCGGTCGCCCCCCTTGCCGCTCATGACCCGGCCCAGGAGCAGGACATGCTTCATGCCGTATAGGTCGAAATAGTAGGCCAGGGTGTGGCCCAGATATACGCCGATGCTGTCATAGACCGCGGCGGCGGCGGGATCGTCCGCCTCCATCCGCTTTTGAACCACCTTCAGCTTTTCGGCGGGGGACAGCTTCTCGTCCAGGGCGATGCCCGCCCGGGGCGCCAGCTTGATGACAGCATCCTGGGAGAAATATTTGACACCGCAGCCGATGTCGCCGCTCCATTCGTCCGCCATGGCGTCGGGGGCGGCGTCCACGGGCACGAAGGCCAGCTCGTTGAGCCAGCCGGTGATCCGGCCCTCCCGGTCCACAAAGCCCACGGCCTCGCTGGTGCCCATGGCGATGCCCAGCACGTTCGGCTCCCCCAGGCTCAGCATGCCGGCCAGGGCCGAAACATCGCCGTCGTTGGCCACCTCAAAGGGGATGTCCCCAAAGGTGTCGGTGATGGCCCGGATGTAGATGTCCTTCACCTTTTCGTCGAAGGCCTTTTCCGGCACCTGCAAAAACAGGGAGGCCCGCATGGTCCGGTTGTTGATATAGATGCCGGCGCTGGACACGCCCACCGCATCCACCCGGGGCAGGTGCGCCGCCGCGCTTTTGAGCGCCGCCACGATGCCGTCATAGTGATACTGAGGGTCGGCGTTGGTCTTGGGGAACCAGACCACCTCCTCGTCATAGACGCTTTGGCCGTTCAGCACGGCGCTGACCTTCCGATCGCTGCCGCCGGCGTCGAAGCCGATCCGGCAGCCGTCCAGGTGGCCGCCGATGGTCTGGGGAGCGTCCTTCTCCCGGGGCAGCTCATCCGCATAGACCACCTCGAAGGGGCGCTCATAGACCTGGGCCATGAAATGAAAGTCGAAGTTCCGGCTGCCCCCGTCCGCAAAGGCGGCCTTGAGATAGGCGAACATGTCCCGGTCTCCGGACACATAGACCCGGAAGCCCCCCTTCATCCACAGCAGGGTCTTCACCAGCCGGTCGATATAATAGCGGTCCGCGGCGGCATATTCCGCCGTGCCGTGGATGCGGGTGTCCACCCGGGCGATCTGCCCGTCGGACCGCTCCACGGCGATGCCAAGGGGCTTGGCGGCGGTGGCCAAAAAGGCCTTGTTGAACAGGCCTATGGGGAGGAAAGCGGGGTCCAGCCGGGGAATGTTGGTCATGGGGATCCGGATGCCGTACAGGTCCATAGTTGCGCCTCCTGGTTTTTTTCCATCATACCCAAAAGCGCCCCTTTTGGCAAGGCGTCTTGCATAAAAAAACGGGCTATGGTAAAATCGATACCGATCACAAGAAAGGATGCGTGCAACATGGAAAAAGAGAAGTTTCTGCAGGCGCACCAATGGGTCAGGGACGAGCTGCAGGGCAGCGCCGATTTCTGGCTTCGCCATGGCCTGGACAGGGAGCACGGCGGCGTCTACACCTGCCTGGATCGGAAGGGGGAGATCTTTTCCACCGACAAGAGCGTGTGGATGCAGGGCCGCTGCGGCTGGATCTATGCCTTCCTCTGCACCAACTATGGCGTTCGCCCCGAGTGGCTGGAGGCCTCCCGGAGCTGCGTTGAGTTTTTGGAGGACCACTGCGTCAACCATGAGGCGGGGGACCGGCTCTATTTCACCGTCACCGGCGACGGGCGCCCCCTGCGGCAGCGGCGATATTGCTTCTCCGAGGACTTCTACACCATGGCCAACGCGGAGCTCTATGCCAACACCGGGGAAAAACAATATATCGAGCGGGCCCGCCGGACCTATGAGCTGACCTATCAGCTGCGCCACGGCCTCATAAAGGACCCCACGGGTCTGGGCCCCAAGACCGTGCCCGAGACGCGGCGGGGGCGGGCCTTCGGCGACCCCATGATCTATCTCAACGTGACCGCCGTCATGCGCCGGTGCGACCCGGAGAACGCCGCCCTCTATGAGGCCCGGGCCCGGGCCTGCGTGGACGAGATCCTTCGCTACCATTATAAACCCGAATTGAAGTGCGTGCTGGAGACCGTGGGCCCCCACGGGGAGCTGCAGACGGACACCACCGCCGGCCGGGTGGTGAACCCGGGCCACGACATCGAGGGCAGCTGGTTTTTGGCGGAGCAGGCCAACGCCACCGGCGACAGGGAGCTTCACGAGACCGCCCAAAACATCTTCCGCAACGCCATCAGCGCCGGCTGGGACGAAAAATATGAGGGGCTGCTGTATTTCATAGACTGCATGGGCAAGCCCCCGGAAGCCTATGAGCACGACATGAAGCTCTGGTGGCCCCACAACGAGATTTTGATCGCCTCCATGCTGTTCTATCGGGACACCGGGGACGAATATTATCTCGACTGGTTCTATCGGACGCTGGACTATTGCCAAAAGCACTTTGCCGACCCCGCCTATGGGGAGTGGTTCGGCTATCTGCGCCGGGACGGTCAGCCCACGGAGCCGCCCTGCAAGGGCAGCACCTTCAAGGGCCCCTTCCATGTGCCACGCAGCCTCATCCTGGTGGACAAGCTCATGGACGAGGTCGAGGCGGGCTGGCAGCGCTGATATCCCATGGAGAAGCTGTCCCGCCGGGTGTTTGACCCGGACAACCTGTGGTGGGCCTTTCTGGCCCGGGGGGTGGATCTGGTGGGGCTGAGCCTCGCCTGGGCCTTTTTGTGCCTCCCCGTGGTGACGGTGGGCCCGGCCACGGCGGCCCTGTACTACACCGTGGTCAAATGCTTCCGCCAGAAGGAGAAGAGCACCTTCACCCTCTTTTGGCGGGCCTTTCGGGGGAATCTGAAGCGGGGGATCGGGGGCACGCTGCTCTGCCTGCCGGTGCTGCTCGCGCTGATTTTCGGCTACAGCGTCATGAAGGCCAACTGGGGAAGCGACTTTGGGGCGGTCATGTTCGTGGCCTACGACATCGCCCTGGTGGTGCCCCTGGGCATCATGGTCTGGCTGTTTCCCCTGCTGGGTCGGTTTGACGCCCCCCTGAAGGACAGCCTGCGCACGGCCGCCCTGCTCACCTTTCGCCACCTGCCCAGCACCGTCATTTTGGTGCTGCTGACCATCGAGACGGTCGTCTCTTTGATCGAAAGGTGGTGGCCGGTGTTCTTCGCCCCGGCCCTGTGGGCCCTGCTGTGCAGCCTGTTTATGGAACGGATCTTTCCGAAATATCTGACGGAGCCGGAGATCGAGCAGCTGACCACCACCAGCGAGACGCCGGTGGAGGAATAGGAACCATTGGCAAGACGGGGCTTTCTGCCGGTTGGGGCGGGAAGCCCGTTTTTTGTTGCCGCAAGGCTGGGGAGCGGGGGGCGATGCGCTGCGGGGGCGCTATGGCAGGGATACGGTCCCCTCGGTCCCTTCGTGACAGTCCTCCGACAAGGGGGCTACGGGGCACGCCCAAAGCGCGCCTTTGCTTTTCTCTGCACCGAAGAGAAAAACGAAACGGGAACAAAACAGGCATTGCAATTCCGCCCCGTTCCCGCTATACTCACACCATACCATCCAAAGGAGCGTCCCATGGAACCTTTTCGCATCAAGAAGGCGGCCTTCCTCACCAGCGTGGGCCTCGCGGGGGCATACCCCGAGAAGCGGGCGGCGGAGATCGCCCTGGTGGGCCGGAGCAACGTGGGCAAATCCAGCCTCATCAACAGCCTTGCGGGCAACGGGAAGCTGGCCCGCATCAGCGCCGCCCCGGGGAAGACAAGGCTTGTGAACTATTATCTCGTCAACGACAGCTTCTATCTGGTGGACCTGCCGGGCTATGGCTTTGCCCAGCGGAGCAAGGGCGAGCGGGAGAGCTGGGGGAAGCTGATGGAGCGCTATCTCACCTCGGGCCGGGTGGACCATCTGCTGCTGCTGCTGGACATCCGCCATGAGCCCACGGGGGAGGACAGGCAGATGTTTGAGTTTCTGCTCTACTACGGCATCCCCTTCACCATCGTGGCCACCAAGGCGGACAAGCTGGCCAAGTCGAAGCGACAGCAGGCGGCGAACCAAAACGCCAAGCTGGTGGGCGCGCCGCCCTGGGGGCTGCCCTTCTCCGCCGAAACGGGGGAGGGAAGGGAGGCGCTGCTCCTGCGGCTGGGGGCCGTCGTGGAAGAAAAGATGGCCGGACCCCAGGAAAATGAACGGGAGCCCTTGACAGAACCATGACAAGAACGCATACTATGCATCGAGAATGACTCAGGGAGAAGGAACTTATGGCGTTACGCAAGTGTCCCAAGTGTGAACTGAACTATCTTCGTGCCGGCGAAACCCTTTGCCATGTGTGCGCTTCCGCCATGAAGCGGAAGAAGTCCGCCCCCGTGGAGGAGGAAGAGGTGGTCATGTGCTCCAACTGCGGCGAGGCGCCGGCGGTGAAGGGCCACGACCTGTGCGAGGAATGCCTCCGGGAGCAGAAGCGGGAGGCCGAGCTGGAGCTCATGGCCGACAAGCTGCGGGCCGACGAGGCGGATATGCCTCTTGAGGAAGTCGTGGACGACGAGGACGACGAGGAAGAGGAATAGAAGAACTCATGCCCCGCATCTATGCCATCGCTGATCTGCATCTGTCCCAGTCTGTGGAGAACAAGTCCATGGATGTGTTCGGGCCGGGGTGGGCGGACCACGTGAACCGGCTTCGGGAGGGCTGGCAGGACACGGTGGGCGAGGCGGATCTGGTGCTCGTCCCCGGGGACATCAGCTGGGGGCTGCGGCTGGAGGAGGCGCTGGCGGACCTCAATTTCATCCAGGGGCTCAAGGGGACCAAGGTGCTGCTGCGGGGAAACCACGACTATTGGTGGACCGGCTACAGCAAGGTCAAAAGCGTGCTGCCCCCCTCGCTGCAGGCGGTGCAGAACGACGCCCTTTGCTGGAACGGCGCCGTGATCGGCGGCACCCGGGGCTGGAACACGCCGCTGAGCCCGGATTTCTCCGAGGGCAGGGATCGAAAGATCTTCGAGCGGGAGAAGCTGCGGCTGAACCTGTCGCTCCGGGCCATGGAGGGACAGAGCGGGCGGCTGCGGGTGTTTATGTTTCACTATCCCCCCTTCAACGAAAAGGGGGCGCCCACGGACTTTGCCGCGGGCCTGGTGGGCCGGGAGGTGGACCACTGCGTCTACGGCCACCTTCACGGCCGGTCCTGCCTGGGGGGGTTCGAGGGAACCTATGAGGGCACGGAATATCATCTGACCAGCGCGGACCATCTCAGATTCGTGCCCAAGCTGATCGCGGAATTATGAGGGACGATTCGGAATAGAATGAGCCTGTGAAACACAGGCTTTTTTGTTTGCTTTGCTGCCTTTTGGCCGGCTGTGCCCGGCCGGTGGCCGATAGGGGGGCGCGGGAGCCCCTGCCCACGCCGGGCCGGTGGCTGGTCGTGGTGGACGCGGGCCACGGGGGCTTTGACGCCGGCGCTTCCGGAGGTGACACGGGGGTCCCGGAGGCGGAGCTGAACCTGAAGGTGGCGCTGCTGGTTGAGGAGGCCCTGGAGGACGCGGGGGTGCGGGTGTGCATGACCCGGACCGAGGCGGGGGCCCTGGGGGACACGAAGGGGGCGGACATGGCCCGCCGCGGGGCGCTGCTGCTGATTGAGGGGGCGGATGCGGCGGTGTCCGTCCACATGAACAAGTTTCCCGACCGAAAGGTTCGGGGGCCCATGGCCTATTATCAGGCGGGGGCGGCGGAGGGCCGGGCCCTGGCGGCCGCCATCATCGACAGGCTGACGGAAGCCCTGGGGCTGAAGCCGCGGCTGCCCAACCCGGGAAACAACTTTGTGACCCGGGTGCCCGCCTGCCCGGCGGCTTTGGTGGAATGCGGGTTTTTGAGCCATCCGGAGGAGGAGCGGCTTTTGCAGGACGAAGCCTATCAGCGGACGCTGGCGGCGGCCATCGCCCGGGGGATTTTGGACTTTTTGGAAGGGTCGGCAGAGGAGATCAGGGACGGATATACAGACCCTTCTCCCGCCGCAGCATGCCCAGCTCCACCATCTCCCGGCGCAGGGCGCAATAGTCGTCGTGATGGTCCAGGAGCTTGAAGTTCACCTCCTGCTCGGTGTAGGTCCGGCCCGGCTCGAAGTCCTCCAGCAGCAGATCCAGCAGCACCTTCCGCTTTTTGAGCTGGCTGGGCAGGGCCAGGATGAGCCCCTCCCGCCAGAAGACCCGCTTCACCTTTTCGGCGAAGGGTTGGTCATAGATCAGTTCCTCGTTCAGCATGGACCCCTCCTTCATTGTACGGCCTGCAGGGAAGCGTAGACGGTTTTCAGGCCCTCGGCATAGCGGGCCTGGTCTCCCACCCAGATGAGCAAAATCAGCCGGTCCCCCCGCAGGAAGATGTGGCCCGCAAAGGCATAGAGCTCGCCGTTCAGGGTGATGTCCGAGGCCCCTTCATAGCAGCTGACGCCGTTGAGCCGGGCCTTTTTCACGGCCACGGGGGACAGGGAGAAGCCCGTCATGCCGCTGCTCGTCAGGGCCCCCTCCACCAGGGCGGTGATGGCCTCTTCGGAGGAGAAGAGCAGGGCGATGTCCACCATGGTCTCCGTCAGCTTCATGTCGTTGGGCACCTCCTGGCAGGACAGGCAGGTGTGGCCGGTGTCGTTGGGGTCGGGGTAGAAAAAGACCCCGTCCGGCACCTCCGCCCGAAGCCAGTCCCCGGGGACCTGAAAGCGCAGATACTTCCCCGCATAGGTCTGCAGGGGAAGAGCCGTTTTTCGGGGCGCAGGGGAGGGGGAGGGGGCCGGGGTGAAGCCGGAAACGGCCGGGGAAGACTCGTTGGCGGGCGCTGCGTCGGCGGTTCCGGGGACGGCCGCCGGGGGCGGATCGGTTATGGCGGGAGCCTGGGTCGCCTCGGAAACATCCTGGATCGAAGGGGGAACAGCGGTGGGGGCCAGCCTGGCCCAGGGCCGGGGCAGGGGCACGCAGCCCATCAGCAACAGCAGGCAAAGGCAGAGGGGAAGGATCCTTTTCATGGGGCGCGCCTCACGCTTTTTCGGCGTCCGGAGGGGCATCGCTGCCGAAGACGGCCGCAAAATCCGCTCGGGCATGGTCGGTGACCAGGGCGCAGAAGCGGTCGTACTTCTCCAAAAACGCCTTGCCTTCCGCCGTCAGGGCGGCGCCGCCGCCGGAGCTGCCGCCGGTGGTGGTGACCAGCAGCGGGAAGCCCAGCTCCCGCTCCGCCCGGCGGATGATGGCCCAGGCCTTACTGTAGGCCATGCCCATGGACAGGGTGGCCTGGCGGATGGAGCGATAGGCTTCCACCCGGTGCAGGAGCAGGGCGATGCCCGGGCCGAAAAACTTTTCCTCCCCCATGATCCGGGGGGAGACGATGAAGCGGATCTCGTTCATAGGGATTTATCTCCTTTATATATAGGATACCGCAAAACGGCGGAATAGGCAACCCCATCCAAGCTGCGGATTTGCCCCTTGACAAGCGGGACGGCATGGGATAATATATTATATACTTCGAGGAAAGGAGCTGGGTCCATGGGCAACAGAGGCGCAGGGTACTTTTGGTTTACGAGCGGCTGGTGGTTTAGCCGCCGTTTCGCGTTGCCCGAAATTGGATCGTGAGCCTGTTCAGGGAATGAAGGGCCTCGTCCGATCAGGGCGAGGCCCTTTTTGATGGGAAGGATTAAAAGCCGGCGTCCTTTTTCTTTGTAAGAAAAAGGACCAAAAAGAACACAAGGATACTAAGAAGTCCGAACGTTTCCCCCCAATACCCCCTTAAGCTTCTCTTTTTTCGGTTCCTTTTTTCTCTTCACCGAAGAGAAAAAAGGAACAAAAACCCAGGAGGAAAAAAACATGGAAATCCCCTACAAGATCTACCTCAGCGAATCGGAGATGCCCCGATTTTGGTACAACATTCGGGCGGACATGCAAAAGAAGCCTGCGCCGCTTTTGAACCCGGGGACCGGCCAGCCCATGACCGCGGCGGAGCTATCCGGCGTTTTCTGCGAGGAGCTGGTGAAGCAGGAGCTGGACAACGACACCCGGGAATACCCCATCCCCCCGGAGATACTGAGCTTCTATCGCATGTACCGGCCCTCCCCCCTGGTTCGGGCCTACTGTCTGGAGGAGAAGCTGAAGACCCCGGCCAAGATCTATTATAAGTTCGAAGGCAACAACACCTCCGGCAGCCACAAGCTGAACTCCGCCGTGGCCCAGGCCTACTATGCCAAGAAGCAGGGCCTCGCCGGCGTCACCACCGAGACCGGCGCCGGCCAGTGGGGCACGGCCCTGTCCATGGCCTGCAGCTATTTCGGCCTGGACTGCAAGGTCTATATGGTGAAGGTGAGCTATGAGCAGAAGCCCTTTCGCCGGGAGGTCATGCGGGTCTACGGCGCCTCCGTGACCCCCTCCCCCTCCGAGACGACGGCGGTGGGCCGAAAGATCCTGGCCGAGCATCCCGGCACCACCGGGAGCCTGGGCTGCGCCATCTCCGAGGCGGTGGAGACCGCCGTCTCCCACCCCGGCTACCGGTACGTGCTGGGGAGTGTGCTCAACCAGGTGCTCCTCCACCAGAGCGTCATCGGCGTGGAGGCAAAGGCCGCCATGGACAAGTATGGCATCGTGCCCGACATCATCGTCGGCTGCGCCGGCGGCGGCTCCAACCTGGGCGGCCTCATCGCCCCCTTCATGGGCGAAAAGCTCCGGGGCGAGCGGGACTACCGGTTCATCGCCGTGGAGCCCGCCTCCTGTCCCAGCCTGACCCGGGGCATCTATGCCTATGACTTTGCGGACACGGGCATGGTCTGCCCCTTGGCCAAGATGTACACCCTGGGCAGCGACTTCATCCCCGCGCCCAACCACGCCGGCGGCCTTCGCTATCACGGCATGAGCCCCATCCTCTCCGAGCTCTATGACCAGGGCATGATGGAGGCGGTGAGCGTGCCCCAGACCAGCGTCTTTGAGGCGGCGGAGACCTTCGCCCGGGTGGAGGGCATCCTCCCCGCGCCGGAGAGCAGCCACGCCATCAAGGTGGCTTTGGACGAGGCCATCAGGTGCCGGGAGACCGGCGAGGCAAAAACCATCCTCTTTGGCCTGACGGGCACGGGCTATTTCGACCTGGTGGCCTATGAAAAATATCACAACGGCCGGATGGACGACTATATCCCCACCGACGGGGAGCTGGAGAAATACAGGGCGAGATTGCCCCGGATATAAGAAGAAACCAACGGCGAAAGGAGTTTCCATGGAAAAGTACTATCAGCCAGAGATCGAATGCGCGTCCCGGGACGAGATCGAACGATGGCAAAGCGAGCGCCTGGTGAAGCAGGTGCGGCGGCTGTGGGAGAACGTGCCCTACTACCGGCAGAGGATGGAGGCGAAGGGCGTGACCCCGGAGGATATCCGGTCGGTCAAGGATCTGAGCAGGCTCCCCTTCCTGTCCAAGGCGGATCTTCGGGAAGCCTATCCCTATGGCCTTTTGGGCGCGCCCTTGAAGGACTGCGTCCGCATCCACTCCACCTCCGGCACCACCGGCAAGCGGGTGGTGGCCTTCTATACCCGGCACGACATCGACCTTTGGGAGGACTGCTGCGCCCGGGCCCTCATGGCCGCCGGGGCCAACGAGGAAAGCGTGGTTCAGGTGTCCTATGGCTATGGCCTGTTCACCGGCGGCGCGGGGCTGGACGGCGGCAGCCACAAGGTGGGCTGCCTGACGGTGCCCATGTCCTCCGGGAACACGGACCGGCAGATCATGTTTATTCGGGACCTGGGGGCCACGGTCCTCTGCTGCACCCCCAGCTATGCCGCCTATCTGGGCGAGCGGATGCGGGAGCTGGGCCTGGGGCCGGAGGACATCCCCCTGAAGGCGGGCATCTTCGGCGCCGAGGCCTGGAGCGAGGAGATGCGCCGGGACATCGAGGCCACGCTGGGCATCAAGGCCTTTGACATCTATGGGCTGACGGAGCTTTCCGGCCCCGGGGTCAGCTTCGAGTGCTCCGATCAGCGGGGCATGCACATCAACGAGGATCATTTCATCCCGGAGATCATCGATCCGGAAACCGGCGAGGTGCTTCCCGACGGGACCATGGGCGAGCTGGTGATCACCGCCGTGGACAAGGAGGCCTTCCCCATGGTCCGCTATCGGACGCGGGACATCTGCTCCCTAAACCGGGAAAAGTGCCCCTGCGGCCGGACCCATGTGCGCATGACCAAGCCCAAGGGCAGGAGCGACGACATGCTCATCATCCGGGGCGTGAACGTGTTCCCCAGCCAGATCGAAACCGTGCTGCTGAACCACGGCTATGCGGCCAACTATCAGATCGTGGTGGATCGGGTCAACAACACCGACACCTTCGAGGTCATGGTGGAGATGACGCCCGAGATGTTCACCGATTCCATCGGCCAGATCCAGCAGCTGCAGAAGGACCTGTCCGCCGGTCTGCAGTCCATGCTGGGCATCCGGCCCAAGGTGACGCTGGTGGCGCCCAAGACCATCGCCCGCAGCGAGGGCAAGGCCGTGCGGGTGGTGGACCGGCGGAAGATCTGAGACAGCCATGGACAGGATCGTTAAGATCACCACGCTGGAGCAGGCCCGGGCCTTCTTTGCAGGGGACAGGTTTGCCGCCGGCAGCGGCATGACCATCCAGGAGGCGGCCCCGGGCCGGGCCGTGATCCGGCTCACCCTGACCGAGGCGCACCAGAACGCCATGGGCTTTCTCATGGGTGGGGTGCCGCTGACCATGGCGGACTTTGCCTGCGCGGTGGCCTCCCACTTTGGGCCGGGGGCCGGGCAGCACGTTTCGGCGGACGCCCATGTCAGCTTTTTGAACCCCTGCCGGGGGCGGGAGCTGATCGGGGAGGCGACCTGCCTCAAGCGGGGCGGGCGGCTGTCCTGGTATGAGGTGGGCATCCGGGACGAGCTGGGCACGGCCGTCGCCAAGGCCGCCTTCACCATGTACCGTTGTGTGTGAAAACCATGGTTCACACACGCGGCTTGCCGGTTTTGCGGACAAAACCGGCAAACTGCCGGGCAAAAAACAAACTGAGGAGAAAGGAATATGAGCATCAGACAGATTTCGGTTTTTTTGGAGAACAAGCCGGGAAAGCTCTTTGAACTGACGGAGCTGCTGGCGGACAAGGGGATCGACATGCGGGCGTTGTCCATCGCGGAGACCACGGACTTTGGCATCGCCCGGCTCATCGTGGACGACGCCTATGGGGCCGCCCAGGTCCTCCGGGAGGGGCAGTTCATCGCCCGGCTTTCGGATGTGCTGGCCTTCGCCGTGCCCGACGAGCCCGGCGGGCTCCATCGGCTCCTGGGCGAGTTCAACGCCGCAAGGGTGAACATCGAATATATGTATGCCTTTCTGAGCGGGGAGCAGGGCCGGGCGTATATGATCTTCCGGGTCACGGACACCCCCGCCGCCGAGGCGGCCCTGGCCGAGCGCGGCCTCCGGTCCCTGGCGCTGGCGGAGCTGAGGAGCTGAGCGAGGATTTGTTCCTTTTCCGTGAAAAGAAAAGCACAAGGAGAGCATGGGGGGATAGGAGTCCATATAGCCTATCCCTTCTTAAGTTTCTCTTTTTGGACGGCTTTTTCTCTTTTGTATAAGGAGAAAAAGGCGCAGGAACAACCCTATGAAGGAACATACTCTCTTAGAACCGGCCTCCGCCGATATTCGCCGCCCATTCGCCAGGGGTCGCTGAATTTGCACTCTAACCAGTTGGAAAGGGGGATGGTACAATCGAAGCACAGCGAAGGAGGAGGCAACATGGCAAAGTACAAAGCACTTTTGATCGACGACAACACCCAGTTTACTGAGAGCGTGAAGGGGTATCTGCTGAGCCAGGATCGGTTCAGCGAGGTGGACACGGCCCAGGATGGCCGGGAGGCGCTGAAGAAGCTGCGGGAAAAGACCTATGATGTGATGACGCTGGACCTCATCATGCCCAACGCGGACGGGCTGGCGGTTTTGGAGCAGCTGTCGCTGTTGCCCCTGGACCCGGCGCCGGCGGTGGTGGTGATCTCCGCTTTGAAAAACGAGGCCATGGTTCGCCGCTGCTGCGCGCTGGGGGCCCGATATTACATGGTGAAGCCGGTGGAGGCGGACACCATTTCTAAACGCTTGCTGGAGACGCTGGAAGGAGAGCCGGTGAAAGGGGGCGTCATGCCTTACGCCCCCACGCACCGGTCCTTCGAGGAGAAGGTGACGGCCATCTTCCTGGTGGCGGGGATCCCGGCCCACATCAAGGGCTATCACTACCTCCGGGAGGGGATCCGGCTGGTATACAACGACCCGGATCTCATCAATCGGATCACCAAGGAGCTGTACCCCGGCATCGCCAAGCGGTTTGACACCAGCCCCAGCAAGGTGGAGCGGGCCATCCGCCACGCCATCGAGGTGGCCTGGACCCGGGGCAAGATCGAGAACCTCAACGCCCTCTTCGGCTACAACATCTACGGCAAGAACGACAAGCCCACCAACGGCGAATTCATCGCCCTCGTCGCGGACAAGCTCTTGATGGAGGAGCAGGGGAAAAAGGCGGGATAAGCGGAGCTGACAAAAAGAACTTTAAGAAGGATATTTTTCTCCCTCCCCTATCCCGAATCCCTTCTTAAGCTTTTCTTTTTCCGCCGTTTTTCTCTTTTCACAGAAAAGAAAAAGCGGCAATGAGAAGAAAGAACACCTTGCGTTTCCAAGCTTGCAGGACGGTTCCCCTCGTCCTGCAGGGTGCCCGACCTCATGATCCGGGACAGGCTGCCACATCGACCCCACGCCCATGGGCCGGTTGGCAGCCTTTCCCATTCCCCTTTCCGCGATCTTATCCACACCCAAAAGCCACGAAAAACCCGGTCTCGGTGGATAAGACGGTGGACAATGTGGATAATTTTCCCGACCCGGGTGTGGATAAATGGCGTGCCGGGGCCTTGCCCCGGGGAATTCAGACAAATGGGCATTTTTGGCGAAGTCCCTTTCGGGCGCGTTGACAGGGCCGCGGCGATGGGCTACAATGTCGGAAAGGAACGATCCTGCAGGAAGCGGCGGAGGGGACGGCAAAATGGAGACAGGCTTCGGATACCTCGGCACCATGGGCGCCATTGCCCTGGGCTTGCTGGCCCTGGTTTGCCTGGACCGGCTCTATGGCCGGCTGGGCACGCCGGCGCCGGCTTGGCCCCGGGGGGAGGGGACGGTGGAGCTGGGGCTGTTTTTGCTGAGCTTCCTGGTTTTGTTCCTGCTCAACAACCATCGATTCGTCTTTTATAACAACTATAGCTACCTGGCGGACGCCCTGCTCCGCGGTCGTCTGTATGTGGACGGCATGCCCGAATATCTGGAATCGGTGGAGTTCGGCGGCCATGTGTACATGCATTTTGCCCCGGGGCCGGCGGTGCTGTGCCTGCCCTTCGTGGCCGTTTTCGGGGTGAACGGGTTCAACATTGCCTGGCTCTCCCTGCTGCTGGGGGCGGCCAACACCGCCCTGGCTTACCGGGTGTTCCGGCAGATGGGCATCGGCCGGGACCGGCGGGAGCGGCTCTGGTGCACCGCGCTGCTCACCTTCGGCACGGTCCACTGCTTTTTGGCGGTCCTGGGCCACGGCTGGTTTTTGGGGCACGTGAGCAGCTGGTTCTTTTTGCTGCTGGGCATGGCCTTTTTGACGGCGCCGGAGGACAGGCGCCGGGAGGCTCACCCGCTGCTGGCCGGGGTCTTCTATGGCTGCGCCGTCTGCTGCCGGATGCCGAACCTGCTGGGGGGGCTGTTTTTCTTCGGCTATGTTCTGACCCGGTACAGGCGGGAGGAACGGCTCCGGGCGCTGCTGCTGTTCTGCCTGGGGGCGGCGGTCCCCGGGGGGCTCTACATGGCCTATAACTTCGCCCGCTTCGGCACCATCCTGGATAAGGGCTACAACCTGACCCACCTGAAGGACATGCATCGGGACATGTACCTGGAGATGCAGGCCCTGCCCAAGGGGGAGCAGCTGGCCTTTTTGAAGGCGGCGGAGCGGAAGGTTGGAGGGCCCCTGCAGCTCACGTACGTGGGCTACAACCTCTATTCCGTCTTTCTGCTGGGGCCGGAGCTGACGCGGGCATATCCCTATGTGATCCCCACGCTGGCCGGGGTGTCGCTGACCCACCTGTCCCCGGCCCTGTATGCCGCGGGCTGGGTGGACTATCGGCGGGACAGGCTCAGCTGTTTTTTGCTGGCGGCCGCCGTGGTCTGCGCCGTGCCGTTTTTGATGAACTATGGCAACGGCTATGCCCAGTTCGGCATGCGCTATGCCATGGACTTTTTGCCCTATGTGGGAATCCTGGCCGCCATGGGGATGACCAGGAAGCCCCTGGGGGGCTGGAAGGCGGCGCTGATCGCGCTGTGCATGCTGCTGAACCTGTGGGGGCCGGTATACTGGAATTATTTTTACGTATGACGAGCCGGGGATCCCGGAGAGGATCGGAAAGCTGAGCTGGGGAGGGGAACATGAATTTTCAAAACCTGCAGTATTTTTTGGTCGTGGCCGAGGAGATGAACGTGACGAAGGCCGCCAAGCGCCTTCACATCTCGGAGCAGGCCCTGTCCCGGCAGATCGGCAAGCTGGAGAAGGAGCTGAACGCCAAGCTCTTTGAGCGATATCCCCGGTTCACCCTGTCCCCCGCCGGGAAGCGGTTCAAGGCCGCCGCCGAGCAGATCGGCAACATCCAGCGCCAGCTCCATCTGGAGCTGGACGATTTGAGTCACAACAACACCGGCGAGCTGCGGATCGGCGTCAGCTACACCCGGGGCCAGGCCCTGCTGCCCCGGCTGCTGCCCCCCTTCCACGCCCGGCATCCGGGGATCACGGTGACCATTTTGGAGGGCTCCTCCGCGGAGCTCCAGGACAACCTGAGCAAGGGCCGGATCGATCTGTTCATCGGCTATGTGCCCAGGGACCTGGACGCCTTCGAAGCCGCCGAGATCGGCCGGGAACGGCTCTTTTTGGTGGTGCCCAAGGCTTTTATGGAGGATCTCTTTGCTGACCGGGCGGACCAGATGCGCCGGACCTACGCCCGAGGGGTGGACATCCGCGCCTTCAGGGAGATGCCGTTCATCCTCCTGGATCGGGACGATCGGGTCAGGCGCATGGCGGACCGGCTCTTTTCCCGCTATGATATCACCCCCCGGGTCCTTTTGGAGACCCGGAACATCCAGACGGCCTTTGCCCTGGCCATGGAGGGCATGGGGCTCACCTTCTATCCGGAGCTGTTCCTCTCCAGCCGGTCCCTGCTGCCCTCGGCCCAGGCCGCCCGGGACGCGGTGGACGCCTTTCCCCTGGACAGCGATCTGGACCAGACCATCGTGGTGGCCTATCACCCGGAGAAGTATCTCTCCAACGCTGCGAGAGATTTTATCGTGGAAGCCCAGAGCATACTGCAAGGGGAGCGCCCCTGAAGCAGGGCACATATCCTTTTTGCAAGCAATCCTGCATACCTTGACGGAGGCTGCAGGATTGCTTGCATTTTGGTTTCAATTCTGCCCATTTCAACAACCAAAAGATTGTTGGCTGCCCGCCTATAAAACTGCTTTCCCATCCCGACCGGGCATGGTATCATACTAAAAGGATGTTTTATACTTCCGTTATTTATCATGGAAAGGGGAAACACATGGTTAACAAACGGCTGATCATCAACGAAAAGTGGTGCAAGGGCTGCGGGATCTGCGTGGCCTTTTGCCCCAAGCAGGTGCTCGTGCTGAAGAAGGGGAAGGTCACCAAGGCCAACCCTGACGCCTGCATCAAGTGCGGACAGTGCGAGCAGAGGTGTCCCGACTACGCCATCTATCTGGAAAAAGTTGAGGAGGGTGCAAACTAATGGGTAAGAAAGTTTTAATGCAGGGCAACGAAGCCTGCGTCATGGGCGCCATCGCCGCCGGTATGCGGTTCTTTGCCGGATACCCCATCACGCCCTCCACCGAGATCGCCGAGATCTCCGCCCAGGAGCTGCCCAAGGTGGGCGGCCGCTTCCTCCAGATGGAGGACGAGATCTCCGGCGCCGCCGCCGCCATCGGCGCTTCCGTGGCCGGCGTCAAGGCCATGACCGCCACCTCCGGCCCGGGCTTCTCCCTGAAACAGGAGCACATCGGTTACGCCGCCGAGGCGGAGATCCCCGTTGTGGTGGTGGATGTGCAGCGCGTGGGCCCCTCCACGGGCCTTCCCACCAGCCCCGCCCAGGGCGACCTCATGCAGGCGCGCTGGGGCACCCACGGCGACCACCCCGCCATCGTCATCTCCCCCGCCACGGTGAAGGAGACCTATCTGGAGGCCATCCGGTGCTTCAACCTGGCCGAGAAGTATCGCACCCCCGTCATCTTCCTGATGGACGAGATGGTGGGTCACCTCCGCGAGGGCATCGAGATCCCCGAAGCGGATGAGCTCGAAATCATCGACCGCACCGTCAATCCCAACTTGACCGATGAGCAGGCCTACTGCATCCCCGAGGGCAAGTACGCCCCCGAGATGGCTCCCTTCGGCGAGGGGCTGCACTACAACATCTCCGGTCTGTTCCACGACGAGACCGGCTTCCCCCGCGGCACCGCCCAGAGCTACGAGAAGTTCATGAACCGGCTGCTGGACAAGGTGGAAAAGAACCGGGACGACATCGAGAAGTGGGAAGAGAAGTTTATGGACGACGCCGAGATCGCCGTGGTCAGCTTCGGCGGCGCGGCCCGGTCCGCTGAGGAAGGCGTCCTCGAAGCCCGCAAGCAGGGCATCAAGGCGGGGCTCTTCCGTCCCATCACCGTGTGGCCCTTCCCCGAGAAGGCGCTGGAAGCGGTGGCCAAGAAGGTCAAGCGGATCCTGGTGGTGGAAAACAACGCCGGCCAGATGGTCATCGAAGTGAAGGCCCATGCCGGCAACGTGCCCGTGGACTTCCTGGGCCGGTTCAACGGCTCCGTGGTGGATCCCGACGAAGTGCTCGCGAAACTCAAGGAGGAGGCATAAGCTATGGCAAGCGAATTGATCAACAACACCATGCGGCTTCGGAACCTGCCGCACATCTGGTGCCCCGGCTGCGGCAACGGTATCCTCATGCGTGACGTGGCCCAGGCCATCACCAACCTCGGCCTTGACCGCGACAAGGTGGTCATCGTCTCCGGTATCGGCTGCTCCTCCCGGGCCGCCGGCTACATGAACTACAACACCCTGCACACCACCCATGGCCGGGCCATCGCCTTCGCCACGGGCATCAAGATGGCCAAGCCCGAGCTCACCGTCATCGTCATCACCGGCGACGGCGACAGCTCCGCCATCGGCGGCAACCACCTGATCCATGCCGCCCGCCGGAACATCGACCTCACCGTGGTCGTGTTCAACAACAACATCTACGGCATGACCGGCGGCCAGTTCTCGCCCACCACGCCCACCGGCTCCCTGGCCACCACGGCCCCCTACGGCAGCATCGACCGTACCTTCGATCTGCCCACGCTGGCCATGGGCGCCGGCGCCACCTATGCCGCCCGGGGCAGCGCCTTCCACGTGCCCCAGACCACCAAGCTCATCCAGGACGGCATCGCCCACAAGGGCTTTGCCCTCATCGACTGCATGGCGGTCTGCCCCACCTATTACGGCCGCAAGAACAAGAAGGGCGACGCCGTGAAGATGATGACCTGGCAGAAGGAGAACGTGGTTCTGAAGGCCAAGGCCGACACCATGTCCCCCGAAGAGCTGGAAGGCAAAGCTGTGATCGGCTGCTTCCGCAACGAGGAGAATGTCCCCGAGTATACCGCGGAGTACACCAAGCTCATCGAACGACTGAAGGCATAAAGGAGAAAAGAGTATGCGTAACAGAGAAGAACTTCGGCTCGTCGGCAGCGGCGGCCAGGGCGTCATCCTTGCATCCGTCATTCTCGCCGAGGCGGCGATCCTCGCCGGCAAAAACGCGGCGCAGAGCCAGAGCTACGGCCCCGAGGCCCGCGGCGGCGCCTGCGCGGCCCAGGCGGTCATCAGCAACGGCGAACTGGGCTTCCCCAAGGTCCGGGTCCCCAGCTTCCTCATGACCCTCACCGATCAGTCCCTGGAAAAGTATGGCAAAAACCTGCCCGAGGACTGCGTGATCCTGGTGGACAGCTCCCTGCAGATCCCTGACTGGCTGGCCGGCCGCAAGTACTATCAGGCCCCCATCCTTCAGGCCGCCATCGACCAGGTGGGCAAGCCCCAGACCGCCAACATCGTGGCCGTGGCCGTCATCAACAAGCTGTTGGACCTGGTTCCCCAGGATGTGCTGAAGGAAGCCGTTTCCGCCCGCATCCCCAAGGGCACCGAGGCCGCCAACTTCAAGGCTTTGGAAGTCGGCTTCAACCTGCTGTAAAAACCGAGTCACCCCCAAGCCGGGAAGCAAGGAGGAACGCACCATGGAACGAAAACTGAAGATGCGCGTCCTCATCGCCAAGCCCGGCCTGGGCGGCCATGACCGGCACGCCAAGCAGATCGCCCAGGGGTTGAGGGAGCGGGGGTTCGAGGTGGTCTTCACGGGCCTTCGCCAAACCCCCAACCAGATCGTGGACGCCGCCGTGGCCCAGGAAGTGGACGCGGTGGGGCTGAGCCTGCCGGAGGGCTTCCAGGCGGAGCTGGCGGCCCAGGTCCGCTCCCTTCTGAAGGAACAGGGGTGCGCGGATGTGATCCTCTTCGGGGGCAGCATCCGGGAGGAGGACATGCCAGCCCTCCGACGCACGGGACTGGAGGCCGTTTTTTCGGACGGCGCATCCGTGGACGACATGGCGGATTTCCTGCTCAGGCGCTGTGCCGGCAAAGAAGCATATCGCTGACGCGAGGGCGCGCGCCCATGAACGGCGCGCGCTTTCGCCACATTTTCAAAACATATAAAATGCAAACAGGAGGATCAAACATGGAACTCAAACGCGTGGATCACATCGGCATCGCCGTGAAGAACCTGGAGGAGGCCGTAAACTTTTATGAGACCTCCATCGGCCTGAAGGCCGTGGGGTATGAGACCGTGGAGGAGCAGAAGGTGAAGGTGGCCTTCATGCCCTGCGGCGACAGCGAGCTGGAGCTTTTGGAGAGCACCGAGCCCGACGGACCCATCGCCCGGTTCATCGAGAAGAACGGCCCCGGCATCCAGCACATCGCCATCCGGGTGGACAACATCGACAAGGCCCTGGAGGAGCTGAAGGAGAAGGGCATTCGCCTCATCGACCAGACTCCCCGCTACGGCGCCGGCGGCGCCCGCATCGCCTTCGTTCATCCCAAGGCCACCGGCGGCGTGCTCTTGGAGCTCACCGAGCGGAACTGACGAGGTGCCGGCATGACGACTCAGGAAAAACTCAACGATTTTCAGGTCCGCTGTGAAAAGATCCTGGCCATGGGCGGCGAGAAGGCCGTGGAGAAGCAGCATGGCCGGGGCAAGTTCACCGCCCGGGAGCGCTTGGACATGCTCTTTGACGAGGGCACCTTCAAGGAAGTGGATCGGTTCGTCAACCATCGCTGCAACAACTTCGGCATGGACAAAAAGGTTGTGGCGGCGGACGGCGTGGTCACGGGCTACGGTCTGGTGGACGGCCGGAAGGTCTTTGCCTATGCTCAGGACTTCACCAGCGTGGGCGGCGCTCTGGGCGAGATGCACGCGGCCAAGATCTGCAAGGTGATGGACATGGCCCTGGAAGCCGGCTGCCCCTGCGTGGGTCTCAACGACTCCGGCGGCGCCCGCATCCAGGAGGCGGTGGATGCCCTTTCCGGCTATGGCCAGATCTTCCGCCGCAACTCCCTGGCCTCGGGCCTGATCCCCCAGATCTCCGTCATCATGGGGCCCTGCGCCGGCGGCGCGGTCTATAGCCCGGCGCTGACCGACCTTATCATCATGGTGGACCAGAAGAGCCAGATGTTCATCACCGGCCCCCGGGTCATCGAAGCCACCACCGGCGAGCAGGTCTCCGAGGAGGAGCTGGGCGGCGCCAACACCCAAACCTCCGTCTCCGGCGTGGCCCACCTCATGGCCGCCGACGAGGAGGAGGCCATCTGGTTCATCCGCATGATCCTGTCCTATCTGCCCAGCAGCGCCCGGGACAAGGCTCCCGTCTATGAGTATGAGCGGGGCGACGAGTATCGGCCCGCCCTCAACGACATCGTGCCCGACAGCTCCCGCCGCGCCTACGATGTGCGGACGGTCATCGGCGAGATCGCCGACGAGGACAGCTTCTTCGAGCTCCAGCCCAACTATGCCACCAACATCGTCACCGGCTTCGGCCGGATCGGCGGCCGGCCCGTGGGCTTCATCTGCAACCAGCCCATGATCATGGGCGGGTGCCTGGACATCAACGCCTCCGACAAGGCCTCCCGGTTCATCCAGATGTGCGACGCCTTCGGGCTGCCCCTCATCAACCTGGTGGATGTGCCCGGGTTCCTTCCCGGCACCAATCAGGAGTACGGCGGCATCATCCGCCACGGCGCAAAGCTGCTGTATGTCTACTCCGTGGCCGAGAGCCCCAAGATCACCGTGATCATGCGCAAGGCCTATGGCGGCAGCTATCTGGCCATGTGCTCCAAGGATCTGGGCGCCGACATGGTGCTGGCCTGGCCCACCAGTGAGATCGCCGTTATGGGCGCGGAGGGCGCCGCCAACATCATCTTCGCCAAGGACATCAAGGCCGCCAAGGACAATGCCGTGGCCGCCGGCTCCGACGAGGCTGCCGCCAAGGCCGCCGCAGAGGCCGTCCGTCAAGAGAAGATCGCCGAGTACACCGCCCAGTTCGCCACCCCCTATGTGGCCGCATCCCACGGCTATGTGGACTGCGTCATCGAGCCTGCCGAGACCCGGGACTATATCCTGGACGCCCTGGAGCTCTTTGAGAACAAGAAGCGGGAAGGCCGCGTCCGCGGCAACATGCCCCTCTGATTCAGTCTGTCGAAAAATTTCGTTTTTCAACAGATTGGTCCTGCTGCCGGTTGCGTGCGCGGGTCTATAACGCGCCTGAGCTGTTCAAAGAGCGATGCAACATAGAGCAGAGATACTTTCTTGACAGACTGAGGACGCTGCCAGGCGCAGCGTCCTTTTTCTTTTGGGTCCTTATTCCCAGCCGTACATCTCGTCCAGGACGGCGTAGAGGGAAAGGTATTTTTCCGGCACGGGAGAGACGGTTTCGCCCAGCTCCAGGATGGTGGCGCTGTCCTTGTCGGCGGCCCAGGGGGGCAGGCCGGGGCCGTTGGGGTCCCCGGTGGCGGCGAAGTTTTTCACATAGCCCTGGATGGTCTCGGAAAGGGCCCGGTCCCCTTCGCCAAAGAGGTTGGAATCGGCGGGGATGTTCCCATAGAAATAGGGCAGCTCCCCGCTGTGCCAGCAGCCCAGGCGGCCGTTGGTCTTGCTGAAATAGTATTCATAGGCCGGGATGCCGTTTTGGGCGGCCAGCCGATTCAGGCAATAGTGGGGATAGTTGAAGAACACCGCCCCATAGATCTGGGCCCAGAAGCTGTCGGCCTCGGCGTCGGTTTGAGGGGCGTAGAGGGCGAGGATCCGGTCGGCATGGTCCCTGAAGTAGGCCCGGACCTTCCCCTCGTAATTCTTGAGATCGGCGTGGCTGAACAGGATGAAGGGCCCGCTCTCCTCGGCGTTGTAGCCGTGGAGAATGGCCTCCTCGTTGTGGACGCCCCGTTGATAGGAGGCGTAGGGGGTCTCGGTGAGGGCATAGCCGTCCACGGTCATGTGGTGCTGGGTGTAGGCTTCGTTCACCAGCTGCTTGGCGCTGAGGGCGCGAAGCTGCTCCGGCGTCTCGGCCCCATAGCGGGCCTTCAGCTCCTGCCCGGAGGCGAGGGCGTCCTCCAGGCTGCGGAAGGAGTGGGGCGGCTCCGCCGAAGCCACCGTGGAGCTCTCCAAAATGACCCGGCGGAACAGGCCCTTGGCCAGGGGCGAGGTGCACAGGGCGCTGACGCTGGCGGCGCCGGCGCTTTCCCCGGCCAAGGTCACGTTGTTGGGGTCGCCTCCGAAGGCGGCCACGTTCCGCTGTACCCATTGAAGGGCCTTGATCTGGTCCAGCAGGCCATAGTTCCCCGTGGTGCCGTGGGGAGATTCAGCGGCCAGGCCCTCGTCGGCAAGATAGCCAAAGACCCCCAGCCGATAGCCCAAATTCACCACCACCAGGCCCTTTTTGGCCAGGCCCGTTCCCGCATAGTCGGCATACCAGGGCTGGCCCGTCTGCAGGGTGCCGCCGTGGATATAGACCAGGACCGGCAGGGAGCTGACCTCTCCGGCGGGCTTCCAAACGTTCACATAGAGCCCGTCCTCGCTGACCGGGGGGACATAGTTGTCCGTCAGGGAGATCCGATAGTCGTGATAGCCGATGATCCGGGCGAGGCTGTCGTAGATGGGCAGGTGGGTGGGCTGCATGCACATGGGGGCGAAGTGGTCCCCCGTGAGCACCCCTTCCCAGGGCAGGGGGTCCTGGGGCTCCTGCCAGCGCAGATCCCCCACCGGGGGCTGGGCATAGGGAATGCCGGCATAGAGCTCCACGGCCCCATCGGCGATGACCACGCCCCGGACCTGGCCCTGCTGCACCTTCACCGGCTCCGTGTATACCGGCGTTTTTCCCTCATAGGCGGGGACGGCCCTGGTGGGGGGCCAGGAAACAAGCAGAATCAGGGCAAAGACGGCTCCATAGCCCAGGAAGGCCAGGAGCCTGAGATACCAGCGGCTCCCCTGCAGCACCTTGAGGAGCAGCGCCACCAGGCCCACCGTGGCGGCGAGGAGCAGGGCAAAGCCCCACAGGGCGTTTTTGTTCAGCTCCAGCACGGCCGCCATCACGAAAAACAGCAGCCCGGTGACGATCCAACATCCGATCATGCGCGTCCTCCCGAGGTGATACTATATGATGCAGTATATCGGATAACGGCGGCCCTGGCAAGATATGGCATGGCTGCATACTCTTTCCGCTTTATGCGTTGAGCCGCCACGGATAGGACGAAGGGGTCGCAAGCCTACAAAGTAGTTAAAAAATGTGAAGCATCGGGAAATTTTTAGCAACCCAAAAACAGCGCCATGGGCAAGGGCATATACGCAAATTCTCAAAAATGATATCAAAAGTACACAATTATGCAACAAAAAGGTATTGCGCAGGGCTTACTTTTTGCTGTACAATGCAACATGTATAAGGATGCGTATGCCCAGGCAACGCATTTCGGGGCAGATGTCAGACAAAAACGGGCGTTCTGCCCAAATTGTTGGCTGTTTTTGATGGGTTTTTTGATGGTCCGGCTCATATGCTGTAGGTGACGGACAAAAAAGGCCCGTTGATAAGGATCAGGAAAGGAACAGGTTCGGTGAAAAAGAAGGCATTGGCCTTTCTCCTCAGCATTTTGATGCTGGTCTCGGTTTTCCCGGTGAGCGCCCTGGCGGATGAAATTTCCGAAGGGGGCCAGCCCGAGGAGAACATCACCGAGACGGAGCCCGCTGCGGAGGAGCAGGGACAAGAGAATACGGAACCCCAGGGCGAAACGCCCCAGGCCCCTGCGTCGGAGGACCAGGGGGATGGTTCCGCGCTGCCTTCCCAAGAGCCCACGGCCACGCCGGAAGCTGCCGCCGAACCCACGGCCGAGCCTGAGCCGACCCCCACGCCGGTGCCCCAGGTGGATCGGGAGCTGCGGCTGGGCGAAGCCTATGCCGGCACCCTGACGGAGACCAAAACCGGCTTCGCCTTCCGCGTGAGCGTGCCCGGAGCCAAGCTGCAGCTAACCTTCAGCGGCGCGGTGGCCGTGACCATGACCCAGGAGCGGGACGGCGGCCGGCGCACCTACCGGGGCATCCAGGCCGAGGACGGCACCTGGCCGGAGGTGACCAAGGTTTTTGACAGCCCCTTCGGCAGCTGGTATATCGAAGTGAAGATTTTGGATGAGGCGGCGGGGATGCTGCCCCAGGCCTTCTCCCTGACCCTGGCCCAGGCGCCGGAGGCCACGGCCACGCCCGAGCCCACCGCCGAGCCCACGGTTGAATCCTCCGCCGAGCCGATGGCGGAGCCCACCGCTGAGCCGACGACGGAACCTGACGATTCCGTCCTCCCGAGCGATAGCGACGAGCTTTCGACCGAAGGCGAAAACTCGCAGGGATCGGCTTCCTCGGAAGAGGAAAGCGTCTCGGGGATCACCTCCCGGAACGAGGCCGAGGAAGATCCTTCGGCGGCGGATCAGAAGGATGCCGCGCCTCAGGATGACGGCGAGGGGACCGAGGCCGAGGAAGATCCTTCGGCGGCGGATCAGGAGGATGCCGCGCCTCAGGATGACGGCGAGGGGACCGAGGCCGAGGAAGATCCTTCGGCGGCGGATCAGGAGGATGCCGCGCCTCAGGATGACGGCGAGGGGACCGAGTCCGAGGAAGCGCCTGCAGCGGATCAGAAGGATGCCGCGCCTCAGGATGACGACCAGGGGACCGAGGTTGAGATGACCTCCGATCCGGAAGTGACGCCCGAGCCCACCGCTGAGCAGACGGATGAACCCACCGCCGAGCCCATCGCCGAGCCGGCCCTTGATCCGGAGGAGGATGCTGCGGCTGGCGCCAAGGCCCCCGCCAAGGCCAAGGGCAACGGCAACGGCGGCAAGAGCTATTCCATCGAGGGCGCCGGCACCTATACCTTTGCTGAGCTTTCCGGCCGCTATAAGGGGCAGGATAAGCCCGGCCTGAGCCTGGCCTTTGTGACGGCGGGGGAGGACCTCACCGTGCTGGAGGCCTGGAACGCCACCGATTTGACCAACAAGAACACCGCCTCCCTCACCCTCACCGTTACGGCCCTGCCGGAGCTTTTAGAGGGGGAGACCCTGGCCCTCTATACCCACGCCGACGGCGCCCTGCTGTCCCCGGTCATGGCGATCACCGCGCCGGGCCAGGCCTATACCCTGGCGCCCGAAAAGGGGCTGGACGGCCTGGCGCTGGTGAAGGTGACGGATGAGATCCAGCTCACCGAGGGCATGGTGTTCGATCCCACGGACTATATCGAGCTTTCCGGCAAGATGCCCAAAAACGCCGTGGTGGACATCGTCCCCGTCTATGCGCCCATCGACGGGCAGGATGTGCTGGCTTCCTATGACATCAAGATCTATGCCAACGCCAACCAGCGCTCCAAGGGAAAAACCTGGCAGCCTGCGGGCGACAAGGTCACCGTTCGCCTGCGGGACGAGGCCTTCGGTTCCGACACCCTGAACATCTATCACACCGCCGACGGCGGCGCGCCGGAGCTGGTGGCCACCGCCCAGGCCGCGGACGGCGAGCTGTCCTTCGAGGCGGAGGGCTTCTCCGTCTGGTCCGTCACCGGCGGCAGTCTGATCGACCGGGTGGTCTCCGCCGTGCGGAACGCCCTCTATACCGACACGGTCTATGAGAACGACGAGATCGTCCTCTCCGGCAAGCTGCCCCGGGCCGCCATCATCGAGGCGAACAAGGTGGATGTGGCCATCGAAGGGGAAACCACCCTGGTGGCCTATGACATCAAGATCTATGCCAACGCCATCGCCAAGGCCCTGAACATCCCCTGGCAGCCCACCGACGGCGACATCACCGTCCGGGTGAAGAGCGGCGTCCTGGAGAACAAGAGCGAGCTCCATGTCTATCACATGGCCGACGAGAACGCCGCCCCCGAGCTGGTGGCCACCGTCGACGCCCAGGATTCCGCCGTGACCTTCCAGGCGAAGAGCTTCTCGGTGTATGTTGTCGGGGAAGAGGCCGACCGTATCTTCTATACCTTCTTCAACGGCAGCGAGGTCCTGGCCAAGGAATATATCACGGAGATCGGCAACTTCTATGATCCCGGCGTCACCCCGGAATACGGCCAGACCTTCATCGGCTGGGCCTATGACATCTCCGAGACCAACGAGGCGAACATGTTCACCTTCGATCGGTTGAAAACGGATCTGGAGGCGAAGCTGAGCGAGAATCCCAAGACCTGGTCCGACGGCTATGAGATCAATGTCTATGCCAAGTTCAAGGAGGCCTATTACCTGCGCTACATGGTGATGGACGGCGAGGGCAACGTGGGCGTGCTCGGCAACAGCCAGAGCGTGCGCAAGGACGCGGCCAACAAGACCGTCACGGTGGATTGCGAGTATTCCGGCGGCACAGACGAGCATTTTGAGGGCTGGCTGGATGTGGCCGACCCCACCGCGCCCCATGTGTATCAGAACGGCGAACCCATCACCCTGGACCGGCACATCGACCTCTATGCCAAGATCGAGGGGCGCTATTGGCTGGTTTTCAACGCCAACACCACCGGCGCCACCTTCACCGGCCCCCAGCTGATCTACGGCGACTATGTGACCAGCCAGCCGAAGGACCCCACCAAGAAGGGCTATCTCTTCACCGGCTGGAACACCAAGGCGGATGGAACGGGCGACACCTGGCTGACCGTCACCTATGGTACGGACGGCACCCCCTCCTATTCCAACAGCCGCTTCGGCGGCACGATCACGGCGGACATCACCCTCTATGCCCAGTGGGAGGGGGCGCCCAACAGCTATACCGTGATCTATTGGAAGCAGAAGGCCTCGGCGGATCCGGGCGACCAGACGCCCAGTGACTATGACTATGTGGAGAGCCAGACCATCTCGGTGGGGGTCTATACCGACGATGTGACCGCCCTGCCCTCCGGCTACAACACCAAGGGCACCACCACCGACACGAGCAGCAACTATTATCAGACGGAGTACGGCTGGACGGATTGGGATTCCTCCGTGACCGTTTCCGCCAACGGGGACACGGTGGTCAATGTCTATTACAATAGGAAAGCGTACCACCTGTATTTCCAGGTGCAAGGGTATGGATATTCGATAAGCACATCTAACCAAGAGGGATATTATTATATTCCAAATGGCAGTGGCGGATATACGCAGGTATATCTCTATCGAAACGATGGCAAATGGTATCGAACCAGATCAGGATGGTGGCCGCCGTATACATATAGTAATGAATATACCGGGGATCGTTACACCTATTCCTATGACTGGCAGACCATCAAGGACATCTATGCCGTGTACGGACACGATGTTTCCGGCGAGTTCCCCATTCAGGGCACTAACGGCGTAACGTACGGAGCAGGAAATCGCTGGGCTCCGCAAGCCAATAACCAGGGCTGGTCTCAGGTCATGGTGGTGGTGGATTCCATGCCCAACGAGACGGTATACTTCCATTTGGACACGAGCAACAATGCTACGAAATATATCAAATATTTTGTGGAAGCGCTGCCCGGCCAAACCGCTGATCTCACATATAATGGCGTTGACTATGTTCAGCATGGCAACACCATCGAGGCAAGCTATGGCTTTGTGACGGAAGAAGACAAACTGACCATCACGGGATTTGAAGAGGGTAGCGTCATTGCCATCGGCGGCACAAGGGAAAGCGACAGAAATGTCTTGACTCTGGGCGGAAGTCCTGCTCGATATCGGTCGGGAAACACGGACGCCACCTATGTCAACTTCCTCTACACCCGCAAGACCAACAGCATCGACTTCAAGTCCGAAGGCGCGAATGTAACGGCCAGCAGCACCCAGACCGTGACCAATGTGCCCTATGGAGCCAAGATCACGGACTATCTGCCGGCGGACCCCACCAACGGCAAGGACGGCTACTACTTCGCCGGCTGGTATCAGGATCAGGATTGCCAGGTGCCCCTGGACGACACGGTCACCATGCCGGCGGACGCCAGCGCGGTGTTCTATGCCAAGTGGGACACCTATCGGGTGCGGGTGGTGTTCGTGCCCAACTGCACGGACTTCTGGTTCGACAACAACCAGAAGCTGACCTTCCGGGTGAACTACGGCGAGGAGGTCTCCTTTGCCAACGTGGCGCCCGGCGTGGCCAAGCGGCCCGGCTACAAGCTGAGCGGCTGGTATTACACCCCCGACTTCCAGCCGGGCACTGAAATCGACACGACTAACCCCCTGCCCATCAATGTGGACACGGATGGGGTGAACATGAACTATCAGACCTCCGAGGACTGGACCCGCTATGGCGACAACGACGGCCAGCATCAGACGGTCAGGGGCATCCTGAAATTCTATGCCCGCTGGCAGCTGGACCTGAAGGAGGGCGTGGTCTACTTCCTCTATGAGGTGGAGGACGGCTACTGCGTGGTGGACGGCGCGGGCAACAGCCAGACCGTGGTCCCGGTGGACAGCACCGGCTATGACCTGGGGGCAACCCTCCAGATCGCGGAAGCGCCCACGGGCTATATCAGCGGCGTGGACTTCTCCAAGTGGATGGTGCTCAACAGCAGCGGCGGCGCCACCAGCGTGACCTACAGCCCGGGGGACACGATCACCCTGGTTGAAGCGGAGTGGGCCGACAAGATCGCCGTGAAGACGGTGACGGATGGGGACGGCCACGTGGGGACCATGAAATATGTGCGGCTGCGGGCCCAGTTCACATCCCAGGGGGACAAAACGACCACGGTCGTCTTCCACGGAAATGGCGGCGCCATGGACGACGGAACGGCGGACTATACAAAGGTCTATGCCCTGAATGCACCTCTGGAGTTGAGCGAGCAGAGTGCGGCCTTCACCCGGCCCCACTTTTCCCTAACCTCCTGGAACACGGCAGCGGACGGATCTGGCCCCAGCTTTGCGCTGGATGCCGACCTTTATGCGAACAACGAGGAGCTGGAGGCAGACGAAGCGAACCACCTCTATGCCATCTGGCAGGCGGACATCGAGATCGTGGCCACCGGCACGACAGAGGAGGTCATCTACGACGCGGCGGAGCACACGAACGAGACCTATGAATTCACCTATCTCATCGGCGGCGAGGAAAAGACCCTGGCCCAGCTGAACGCCATGGGCATCCAGATCACCATCGCGGCCGCTGGCTGGCCTGCCGCCACAGGGACGGAAAAGGGCACCTACACGGCGGACGACTTGACCGACACGCAGCTGGCGGCCCTGATCACTATTGACGACTCCGTGTACAGGAGCAACGGCGGCATGCTCAACATCAAGCGGGTGTACATGCCGGCGAAACTGATCATCCGGGATCTGAAGCTGACCATGGAGAAGACGATCTCCGGCGACTTTATCCAGCGGAACCAGCCCTACACCTTCACGCTGGTCAGCGTGGAGGACATGGCAACGGGCACCTTCGACATGACGATCACCCGCGTGATCGAAGGGACGACCACGGAAAAGACCATCGCCATAGGCGGCACATTCTGGCTGCGGGAGGGGGACACGGCCGAGATCGTGGGCCTGCCCAAGGGCAAGGATGTGGTGTTCTCGGAGAGCGCCGGCAACTATGTCACCTCCTGGACGCTGGACGGCGGGACCGCCGTGACGGGCGTTCAGATCACGGTCAATTTGACGGATGATGCCAGATTGGTCGTTGACAACCATTATAACCCGCCTGCCCCCACGGGGGTGAGGGTGGCGGTGGCGCCCTTTGGGCTGATGGTTTTGATGGGCGGGCTGCTGGCCGGGCTGGGCCTGGCCGGGCGGCGCCGCCGGCGGGAAGGAGGCGATGCCCTTTGAGCAACAGCCTTCGCATATGGGCCAACGCACCCCCAGGGACGAACGGCCCGCCCCGCGCCAGGTCAGGGACACCCCCGGATGGAAAACCCTTTGGACCGGGAAAAAAGCCCTTGCGCTGGACAAGGATGCATGATATGATATTTAATGCGGGTTTGTGCCAACAAAGCGCGGCATGGAAAAAAAGACGAAGATCGACCGGATAAACCCAGGTTTTTTGACGGCTTTTTTGACGGCGCATCCGGTATACTCAAACCGTAAGCTGAAAAAAGGACCGCTTCGGGGGGGACCCGAAAGCAAGCTGGACCCGTTGCCCGGCCTCACCGGTGAAAAGGACTCAAAGGAACACTCCCGGATCTCCGGGCAACATATAAATTAAGGAAAGGAAACAAAGAAATGAAGAACATCAAGAAAATCGGCGCCCTCCTCCTGGCCCTGGTCATGGTGCTGAGCCTGAGCGCCACCGCGCTGGCGGAGGACGCGACTCTTTCCGGCGACGGCATCGTTGGTGATTTCACCACGCCCGACAATGCAGAGGTGCAAGAAGGAACAGTGCTCATCTATAAAGAGATCAAAGCCTATAATGAGGATGCCAACAGTGTCTATGCTCCGGTTGTCGATTTTACGTACACGATCGCCCCGGGCTCTCCCGACAAGGACATTTATGACATCAAGACCGCGCATGATCCCCAGACCAATGTTCATGTGCAGACCAAGGCTGGCCTTGCAGGAGCGACTATTTCCGGCTCTGTCGACAACGGCACGACCTATGTGGCCAACAAGCTGGCTTTCACCAATAGTGTAGAGTTTACCACCTCTGCTGATGGTGCATCGAACAAGTATCCGCTCAAGCTCGACTTCAGCGGTGTGACCTGGACTGACGCCGGTGTTTACCGCTATGTCGTCACCGAGACGATCACCGCGGCCGACAAGAAACTGGCTGGCATCGCTGATGGCACGGTGTCCGAAACGCGCTATGTTGATGTTTATGTCAAGCGTGGCGATACTGCTGGCCAATACGAGATTTATGGTTACACCTGCTTTGCGTACGACAACAAAATTGACGCACGCGATGCTGCCGATGCTGTTGCGAATGATGTGGTTGCAAAAGCATATAAGAACGAAGGCTTTGTTGCCGGTACAAACACCAACACCAATGCTGCTGAAACGGCGGACGCTTACTACACCTTCGATCTTACCATCAGCAAGACGCTTGTCGGCGATGCTGCCATGAACAGTCACAAGTTCCCGTTTGAGGTTGACATGACCAATGCCAGCGTTACGGCAACCATCAAGCTCAAACAGACCACAGTGGCTGGCGGCGGCATTACTGCTGCTGAGATTGCCCCCGCGGCTGTCAGCAATCTTGACAAAACCGATCTTGAGATTGCAAATGGGGCCAGCATCACCTACATCGGTATTCCTGTAGGTATCGACGCTGCTACCAATGTGAAAGTGAAAGAGAAGAACGATGTTGTCGGCACGACCTACGAGTCCAAGTATGCTCTCGACACTACGGATGAGGATACCATTAACGCGACAAGGAAAAATATCGCGAACAACGAGTATTCCAACATTGCGGATCTAACTATTTCGAGCGCTAATGCGCATGACAGCGCTTCTGCGCACGAGATCGCATTCACCAATACCCTGAGGCTCATCTCCCCCACCGGCGTGGCGCTGCGGGTGGCCCCGTTCGCCCTGATCCTGGTCGGCGGCATCTTCCTGCTGATCCTGGCGCGTCGTCGCCGGGAGGAGGCCGAGGAGGCCTGACCCTTCTCTCCCCATGGACGATATGGGAAGCTGCCCGGCGGGCAGCTTCCCTTGTGGCTTGTTAAAAGAGGACACTATCCCCCGGTCGCTTCGTGACAGCCCCTCTGACAGGGGGGCCATGCAGGGGCACCCCTCGGGCGTCATTCCGAGCGAGGCCCACGGGCAAAGGCGGCACGCAGCAGCGTTAGCTGCAAGGGGCGGAGGGAGAGGACGCGACATGTTGCGCCAATGGCGCAAGGGGATGCTGCGGCAGGGCCGCGGAGACAAAAGTTTTTTTGGATCGACCCTAAATCGGAAGAGAATTTGACGGTTCCTTTGACGGTGGGACGATATACTGGAAGCAGAGAGACAGGAGCAGCGGCGTACGGCGCCGAAAGGAACGAGCATGGAAGCTACTGAAAACACAAAGCAGAAGGCACTCACGGACGAGGAGCAGAAGAAGCTGCGCCGTAAGATCCGGCGGAGCGAGCGGGCAGTCAGGTCCTATCAGGGATTTTTGCTGCGGCTGGCCGTGTTCGTGCTGGTGCTGTGGGTCCTCTTCTTCCAGATTGTGGGCGTGATCATCTGCCCCACGGCGGACATGCACCCGCGGATCGATTCCGGGGACATGGTGCTTTACTACCGGCTGGACAAGGACGTCCGGGCTCAGGATGTGATCGTTTTGGAGAAGGTCACCGCCGAGATCCCCACCCCCCAGCGATATGTGCTGCGGGTGGTGGCCGTGGCAGGGGACACGGTGGACATCACCGACACGGAGCGGCTGGTGGTCAACGGCAACACCATGATCGAGCCGGACATCTTCTATCCCACGTTGCCCTACGAGGGCTACACCACCTTTCCGCTGACGCTGGGCGCGGGCGAATGCTTCGTTCTGGCGGACAGCCGCAACGGCGGCGCGGACAGCCGGTATTTCGGGGTGGTGCGGACGGAGGAGATCCTGGGCACCGTGATCACCATCGTTCGGCGGAACAATCTTTGAGTTTGACATCCTGGGACCACACAGCACGAAGGAAAGGAGAGAGGGCAGATGGCAAGATATGACATGCACGATCCGGAGCCGCTGGGCAACGACGCCGTGAGAAAGTCCGTGGTGACCACGGTGCTAAGCCACATCGCCGACGCGGGCACCTCCCTGATCTCGCTGCTTTCCGGGCTGCTGGCTGCGGCGCTGATCCTCTTTTCCGGCTATGTGCTCTATGACACCTTCTACACCCAGCAGGGGGCCAAGTCCGGCTGGGATCTGTTGCAGTTCAAGCCGGCCATCGTGGAGATGAACGACGAGGATGTGCCCCAGGCGGTGCAGGATCAGCTGTCCGCCATCAACCCGGATTACCGGGCCTGGCTGACGGTCTATGGTACCAACATCGATTATCCCGTGATGCAGGGCGGGGACGACCTGCACTATGCCAGCCACGACATCTATGGGCAGATCTCCCTGACGGGCTCCATCTATATGGCCGCGGCCAACAACGGCAATGTGGACGATTCCTACACGCTGATCTATGGCCACCACATGGACAACAAGGCCATGTTCGGCGGGCTGGACGAATATGTGACCATGGACCGGGCCGGGGAGATCATCGGCGCCGACCGGGGCTATTTCAGCGGCCACCGGGAGGGCATCCTGGTGTCCCGGAACGCCATCTATGATCTGAACGCCTTTGCCGTTTTGAAGACGGATGCCTATGAAAGCAGCATCTATACCACCACCTCCATGGGCACGGTTCTTTCCTTCCTGCGGGAGAAGCTGGCGGCTCCGGATGAAAAGTCCGCCACGCTGCTGCTGGACGAGGGGGCCTTGGGCGGCGCCACGAAGATCGTGGGCCTGTCCACCTGCGCCTCCGCCAGCACCGACGGGCGGCTGGTGGTCTTTTATACCGCCACAAAGCGAAATTTGATCAAGGTGGAGGCCACGGGCTATCGGGGCGTCTATGACGGGGCGGCCCACACCCTGACCTATTCCACCAACTATCCCGGCGACGAGGAGAACCCCACCACGGTGGAGTTCAGCATCGACGGGGGCCGGACCTGGACCGAAACGCAGCCCAGCGTGACCAACGTGAACCAGAGCACGAATGTGATCGTTCGCGTCACCAACGATATCTATGGTCGGGCCACCGCCGAGGTGCGGCTGGAGGTCACGCCCAAGGCGGTGACGGTCACCGCCGACGGGGGCCAGCAAAAGGTCTATGGTCAGGGAGACCCGGTATTCACCGCCACCGCCACGGGCCTGCTGAACGGCGAAACCGTGGAATATACCGTGGGCCGGCCCGGCGCGGGCACCGACGAAAACGTGGGTACCTATGCCGACGCCCTTGTGCCCACCGGCGCGGCGGAGCAGGGGAACTATACCGTGACCTATGCCCCGGCCGGCTTCACGGTAGTGCCTTCCTCGAACCTGCGGCTCAGCGCCACGGGCTTTGAAGATGTTTTCGACGGGGCGCCCCATGTGGTGAACGCCACGGCCAGCGCGCCGGAGGGCACCCGCATCGAATACAGCACCGACGGCGGCCAGACCTGGACCGAGGAGCCCCCCTCCATGCGGAACGTGGGGGAGATGACGGTCACGGTCAGGGCCACCAATCCCAACTATGAGACGGTTACGGCGACCGTGCCCCTGCGGATCAGGCCTCGGGCGGTCACGGTGGCGGCCGTCCCGGCCAGCAAAGCTTTTGACAGCCGCGACCCGGCTTTGACCGCCACGGTCACCGGCGTTTTGCAGAACGATCGGATCGAGTATACCGTGGCCCGGCCCGGCGCGGGCACGGACGAGGACGCGGGCACCTATGCGGGGGCCATCGTTCCCACCGGCAGAAGGTGGCAGGGAAACTATGAGGTGACCTTCGTTCCCGCGGACTTCACCGTGACCCCCTCCGATCAGCTCACCGTGACGGCGGCGGGATATACGGGCGTCTATGACGGCGCCGAGCACAGGACGACGGCCACCGCCAGCGTCCCGGCCAATACCCGGATCGAATACAGCACCGACGGCGGCCAGACCTGGACCACCACGCCCCCGGGCATCACCAACGTGGGCACCATTCGGGTTCAGTATCGGGCCACCAACCCCAACTATGCGACGGTCACCGGCGCCTATACCCTGCGTGTGGAGCCGGCGGTGGTCACCGTGCGGGCCAACAACGGGACCAAGGCCTACGGTCAGGAGGACCCGGCCTTCACCGCCACCGTCACCGGCGTGGTGGACGAGGCCGCCATCGAATATACCGTTTCCCGGCCTCAGGCAGGGGCGCAGCAGGATGTGGGCATCTACGCGGAGGCCATCGTGGCCACCGGCGAGGAGTTCCAGGGCAACTACCGGGTGGTCTTTGAAAACGGAACCTTTGAGATCGCGCCGGCCCAGGGCATGCGGCTGCAGGTGAGGAATGTCAGAGCCATCTATGACGGCGAGGAGCATGCCATTGCGGCCAGCGGTTCGACATCGGACGGTTCCGTCCCCGTGATCGAGTATAGCCTGGACGACGGCGTCACCTGGACCGTCACGCCCCCCAGCATGACGGATGTGGGCCGGCAGGATGTGCGGGTCCGGGCCACCCACCCCAACTTTGAGACGGCGGAGGCCACGGCGGTTTTGCAGGTTTTGCCCCGCCGGGTCATCGTGACGGCGGCCAGCACCAGCAAGATTTTCGGCAGCGACGATCCGGAGCTCACCGCCCAGGTGGAGGGCCTTTTGGAGGGGGACGAGATCCGCTACACCCTGACCCGAGAGGAAGGGGAGGAGGTGGGCACCTATCAGCTCATCGCCCAGGGCGAAGGACGCCAGGGAAACTATGAGGTGGTCTACCGCCCCGGTACGCTGCGGATCGTCAACGATCCCCAGGCTGCGGCCACGCCTACGCCTTCCCCCAGCCCCACGGCCACGCCGGAGCCCGAGATCGTGGAGGATCCGCTGCCGCCGCTGGCACGGGTGACCCAGGTTTTTGAACCCAAGGGAAATGCGGGAAGAAAGGTTTGGGCGCTGCTGAACCTGATTTGCCTGGTCATCAGCGTGTATATTTTCCTGCCCCTGTTCCACCTTGGGGCCAAGTTCAGCCGGACGCGGCACATGGGGCGGATCAACAAGGATATGCGGCGGCTCAGGACCGCCGAGGGGCTGACGGCGGATCAGACCAAGAACAAGTCCCGGCTGGAGAAGCTGATGCAGAACGCCGGCGGCGAGGGCGCCGAGGCGGATGCGTTCGACGCAGCGGTGGAAGCCCTGTTCTACCAGGTGAAGAAGTTCCTGCGTCGGTTCCGCATCGGCATCGCTTTGGAGCTGGTCATGGCCGCCTTGGCTGTGGTGGTCTTCCTGCTGACGGAGGATATGCGGCAGCCCATGGTGCTCATCGACAAGTGGACGCCGCTGATGATTTTGCTGATGCTGGGGTCCTGGGTGTTGGATGTTCGGTTCATCCGGTATCGGGAGAAGGTCATGGCCGACGAGGAGGAGGCCGAGCTCCGTCGCCAGGAGCAGGCAGGCAAGAAATAAAAGGAGCATAAAAAAGAGAAGCTAAAAAGGGGGAAACAGGATCCGACGGATCATCTGCTTCCTCCTTTAGATTACTTTGGGCGACTTTTCTTTTCTCTGAAAAGAAAAAGTCGCAGGCAATATTTTTTCGTTCCCTACACAAGCTGGCCCGGGAGCTTCAGCTTCACCTTGGGCGGGAAGAGGGCGTCGAAGGCGGCGAAGGCCGCCGGGTCCTGTTCCGCGGCGAAGTACCCCGCCGGGGGGGCATAGACGCCGGTGACGCCGGCGAGATAGCCGGAGACCAGCTCCCGACAGAGGAAGAAGGAATCGTCCGCCCCTTCGGGCAGGTCGTGATAGCGGATGTGGAAATCCCGGGCATAGGTGAAGCCGCTTTTGCCATAGAAGAGGATGTTCCCCTCGAAGCACAGGGCGCCGCAGCCCAGGGCCGCCGCCCGGCGCAGGGATTCGTCCAGCAGCAGTTTTCCATAGCCCTGGCGCTTATACGCGTTGGCGATGCAGATGGGGCCCATGGTCATGATGGACACCTGCCGCCCGTCGTCCGCCCGGATGTGGGCATGCATGAACATGTTTTGGCCGATGATCCGGCCGTCCTTCTCCATGACCAGGTCCAGCTCCCGCACAAAGGCCGGGTCCTCCCGCAGCCGATGGAGCACAAAATGCTCCAGGCACCCGGGGCGATACACATTCCAAAAGGACTCGCGCACCAGGTTCTCCACGATGAAACGGTCCTGCTCCGCCTCCCGGCGGATGATGATGCTCTCTTTCATATCCTTCCTCCCATCAGGTCGTTGATCGCTTTTTCCAAAGATTTGTCCAGCAGGGCCGTCACCGCCGATTTGTCCTCCGCCCCGTCGTAGACGCTGTAGAGGAGGAACATGGGGCCATAGAAGGCGGCGGCCCGGCGCCGTGGCTCCGGCAGGCCCAGGCTTTGGAACAGGTCCGCCACATAGCCCAGGGGTCCGGCGGCCAAATATTGCTGATAGAGGCGGCCCATCTCCTGGCTGCGGAACTGCTCCAATGTGAGCATCCGGCGGAAGGCGGCGGCGAAAGGATCCTCCGTCCAATAGCGGAACATGGCCTTGCTGAAGGCGAGGATATGGGCTCCGGTGGCGGCTGCATAGGCGGCTTCGTCTGCCTCAAAAGCTTCCTGGGGCAGGTCGTGACGCCGGGCCTGATCTCCGTCCTGCCGGGCCATGCGCAGCAGGATGCTGTCGAATATGGCCCGCTTGCTGGCAAAGTGACGATAGAGGGCCCCCTTGGTCAGGCCCAGGGCTCCGGCGATGTCGCTCACCGACACCCCCTCATATCCCCGCTGTGCGAACAGCTCCAGGGATGTTTCCAATATCCGTTCCTTCATGGTCCCCATAGGCATGCCTCCAAAGACTCGTAAACGATCGTTCACACATAGTATAGTAAACGATCGTTTGCTTGTCAAGGGCGGGTTGGAAGAAAAGGGGAAGGGGATCGGCCCATCGCTTTTGGCGCCAAGGTGTGCTATACTGGAGCCAAACCAAATGCGGTGAGGGAGTGAAAAACATGAAGGTTTGCTTGCTGAACGATTCCTTTCCCCCAGCCATCGACGGCGTGGTGAACGTGGTCATGAACTATGCCCAGCATTTGGGCGATGACCATGGGGCGGAGGTGACCGTGGGGACCCCGGAGTATCCCGGGGCGGACTATGATCGGTATCCTTATCGGGTCATCCCCTATCCCAGCCTGGACACCTCCGGCCTCATGAGCGGCTATCGGGCGGGGCTCCCCTTTTCGGGGAAGGCGATGGATGAGCTGACGGCCTTCCGGCCGGACATCCTGCACAGCCATTGCCCCGTGGCCTCCACGATCCTGGGGCGGCTGCTTCGGGAGCAGACACAGACGCCGCTGGTGTTCACCTATCACACCAAGTTCGACATCGACATCCATCGGGCGGTGAAGATCCCAACCGTGGCGGAGGAGACCATCCGAGCCATGGTGGCCAACATCGAGGCCTGCGACGAGGTTTGGGTGGTGAGCCGGGGCGCCGGGGAGAATTTGAAGTCCCTGGGCTACAGGGGGGACTATCAGGTCATGAACAACGGGGTGGATTTCGCCCGGGGTCGGGTGGACGAGGCCACGGTGGCCCGGGTCACCGGGGGCTATGATCTGCCGGCGGGGGCGCCGGTGCTGCTGTTCGTGGGCCGGATGATGACCTATAAGGGGCTGCCGCTGATCCTGGATGCGCTGAAGCTGCTGGCGGAGGGGGGACAGGACTTTCGCATGGTGTTCATCGGCAAGGGACCGGACAAGGAGAAGATGGAGCAGAGGGCCAGGGAGCTGGGCCTTCAAAGCCGGTGCATCTTTGTAGGCCCGGTTTACGACCGGGAGGCCCTGAGGGCCTGGAACACCCGGGCGGACCTGTTTTTGTTCCCCTCCACCTTCGACACCAACGGGCTGGTGGTTCGGGAGGCGGCCGCCTGCGGGTTGGGCTGCGTGCTCATCAGGGATTCCTGCGCCGCCGAGGGCATCACCGACGGGCGCAACGGTTTTGTCATCGATGAGAGCCCGGCGGCCATGGCCGAGCTGCTCCGGCGGGTCTGCACGGACCTGCCCATGCTGCGACAGGTGGGCCAGCGGGCCATGGACGAGATCTATCTGTCCTGGCAGAGCGCGGTGGACGAGGCCTATGACCGCTATGGGACCATTCTGGAGCGGAAGCAAAGCGGCGCCCTGCCGCCCAAACGGAAGCTGCCTGTGGATTATCTCGTGGCTCTGGCCTCCCGGAGCCTGGAGGAGAGGGTGCGCCGGCGCCGGATCCGGAAGGAGCTGCTCTCCGACTTCAAGGAGACCGCCGTGGGCATGATGGAGAACATGCAGGAGGCCCAAAGGAACGCCGAGCAGCGCTGGGCCCGGGTGGCCGAGGAGATCCAGCAGGAGCTGGAAGCCCTGAAGAAGCGGTGAGGCGGCCATGGAGCAGTTCGACTTTCGGCGGATGAGCCTGTATCAGATCTGGGTCCGCAGCTTTGCCGACGGCAACGGGGACGGCATCGGGGACCTGTACGGGGTTTATGACAAGCTGGACTACATACGAAGCCTGGGCGTGGACGGCATCTGGTTCAGCCCCCTCTATCCCTCGCCCAACGCGGACTTTGGCTACGATATCTCGGACTATCGAAACATCCACCCGGACTACGGAACATTGGAGCAGTTCGACAGGGTCCTGAAGAAGGCCCACGAGCTGGGTCTGAAGGTGATTTTGGATCTGGTCATCAACCATACCTCCGACGAGCACCCCTGGTTCATCGAGAGCCGAAAGGGGCGGGACAACCCCTATAGCGACTATTATATCTGGCGGGACCCCAGGCCCGGGAAGCAGGGCCACCGCCCCCCCAACAACTGGTTCAGCCAGTTTGAAGGGCTGGCCTGGGAATATGCCCCGGAGCGGGACCAATACTATCTCCATGTCTTTGCCAAGAAGCAGCCGGATTTGAATATGGACAATCCCAAGGTCCGGGAGGAAGTCAAGGGCATCATGCGCTTTTGGCTCGATCGGGGGGTGGACGGCTTCCGGGAGGATGTGATCACCTTCATCTCCAAGGATCAGCGGCTGCCCGACGGCCTCCCCTTTTTGCCGGTGATCAACGGCATGCCCTTCTATAAGGATGGGCCGAATCTGATGGCCTATCTCCGGGAATTCCGCCAGGTGGCCAGGGAATATGGGGCCCTCCAGATCGGCGAGGCCCCCATGACCCCGGTGAAGACGGCCCTCACCTATCTTTGCGGGGAGGATCGGGTGCTGGACATGATGATCCAGTTCGACACCATGATGGCGGACTGCTTCCTGACGGAGTTCGTCCACCTGCCCTTCCGCCTGCGAAAGCTGAAGCGGGCCTTCTCCCGCTGGCAATATGCCCTGGCGGGCCGGGGCTGGAACGCCCTCTATCTGGAAAACCACGACCATCCCCGGGTCATCTCCCGCTATGGCAGCGAAAAACTTTGGCGGGAGAGCGGGACCATGCTGGCGGCCTGTTATATCTTTCAGCAGGGAACGCCCTTCCTCTATCAGGGGCAGGAGATCGGCATGACGAACATTCGCCTGGACACCATCGACAAATATATCGACATCGCCTCCATCCGGGCCTACCACGCCTATTTCACCCACCAGTCCCGGGAGAAGCGGATGCGGCGGGTCCATGAATCCAGCCGGGATTCCGCCCGGACGCCGGTCCAGTGGAGCGCCGAAAGGAACGCCGGCTTCACCACCGGCACCCCCTGGTTCCACATCAACCCGAACTATACCACCGTCAACGTGGCGGCGGAGGAGGGGGACCCCAACAGCATCCTCAGCTTCTATCGCCGCTGCCTGGCCCTGCGGAAGGGCAGCGAGACCCTGCTTTCGGGAAGCTATCGGGAGTATCAGGCCTGGCGGGGGAAGGTTTTTCTCTATGAGCGGGCCCGGGAAGGGGAGCGCATTTTGGTGATCTGCGGCTTCTCCCACCGCCCCCAGCGCTATCGCCTGCCCCGGGGCTTTGGGGCGGAGGGGGCGGAGCTGCTCCTCGACAACTATCCGGAGGCCCCCGCATTGGGCACGCTGCGGCCCTATGAGGTGCAGGTGTATCGCTGGCGGGCTTGACAGAGCGGCAGGGACCATATATAATTACAGTCGTTACGTAACAAGAGGTGCGCAACGACTGCTTTTGTATGGGAGGAAGGCTATGCCCCCAAGGGTGAAGTTTCAAAAAGAAGAGATCGTCCGGGCGGCTCTGGAGGTGGCCCGGGAAAAGGGGTTGGAGGGGGTTACGGCCCGGGAGGTGGCCAGGGCCCTGGGGGTGTCCACCCGGCCCATCTTCACCTGGTATGAGACCATGGACCGGCTCAAGCGGGATGTGTTCGACCTGGCCATGAGCCGATATCGGGACTATATCGAGGCGGGCCTGCGGGAGCCCCTCCCCTTTTTGGGGGTGTGGCGGCAGTATCTCACCTTTGCCCGGCAGGAGCCGGCGCTCTATAAGCTTTTGTTTTTGACCCCGCCCGCCGGGACGGTGGGGGGCGCCATGGAAGCCCTGGCCTTTTCCCAGGAGCTGGCCCGACCCTCCATCATGGCGATGTATCGCATGGACGAACGGGCGGCGGACGGCTTTTTCCGGAACATCTGGCTGGCGGCCTTCACCTATGCCACCCTGATCGTCACGGACAACTGCCCCTACACCATGGACCAGATCCTGGCGGTGGGGGCGGAGCTGAGCCTGTCCGTCTGCAAGGCCTACAAGGAGGTCCCCGGCCTGGTGGAGGGGACCTACGACAAGGACGCCGTCTTTCGCAAGCTGGTGAACCAATGAAGGGGGCAGCCATGAAAAAATGGTATGACGAGGAATATGCATTCACCGTGGAAGTGACGGGGTATCTGAGAGGAACCCACACGGAGCACCTGTGCCGCAACGGGGAGGAGGTGGGCGACACCTATACCTGCACCTACGGCTGCCCGGTGAACGAGGCCGGGTTCGGCATCTGCTCCAAGACCATGCTGCTGCTCTTTCCCCTCATGGAGGCGGTCCGCAGCGGCGGCGATCTAAGAAACCTTGGTGGGGACACAAAGTATACAAAAACCATCGTATGCCCCGACGGGTGCGTCATCTTTCGCCTGACGGCCAAGCCTTTGGGCAACCCCAACTTCTTTACGGGCGGCTTCTGGAAGGAGCCATAGAAAGGAGACCACCGTGGAGTATAGAGAAACGATCCGTTTGAAGGACGGGCGGCCCTGCATCCTGAGAAACGGAACCTTTGAAGACGGCCAGGCCATGCTGGACATCTGCCGGCTGACCCACGAGCAGACGGATTTTTTGCTCTCCTATTCGGACGAGGCTACCATGACCGCCGAACAGGAGGCGCAGTTCCTCCGGGCGCGGACCCTGAGCGAGAACGGGATCGAGCTGCTGGCGGAGGTGGAGGGCAAGATCGTGGGCGCGGCGGGCATCGGCCCGGTGGGCAACAAGGAGAAGGTGCGGCACCGGGCGGAGTTTGGCATCAGCGTGGATCGGACCTACTGGGGATTGGGCATCGGCCGGGCCATGACCAAGGCCTGCGTTCATTTGGCGAAGCGGGCAGGCTATGCCCAGCTGGAGCTGGAGGCCGTGGCGGACAACGAGGCGGCCCTGGCCCTCTATGGAAGCGTGGGCTTTCGGGAATACGGCCGGAATCCCAAGGGCTTCCGCTCCCGGTTCTCGGGCTGGCAGGAGCTGGTTTACATGCGGCTGGAGCTGGATAGTTGAGCGGGCCGTTTTCCCCGGCGACAGGGTCACCGTGGGCGAAGGGGCGTATGCCGTTTTGCGTTGGGTCACGGCAAGGGGCTTTCCTATCCGGCCGCGGACGGGGCAGGGGAGCGGGGCTGAACATCGACTGTTTCCCCACCAACTTTGTGGCCCGGGAGGGGCAGCTTTGGTATCTGGACAGGCAATGGAAAAAAAGGAGGCAACAAATGCGGCTGGATGGCTTTGGCCTGCTGGTGAAGGACATGGGCACCATGATCCGGTTTTACCGGGATGTGCTTGGCTTCGAGATCCGGGAGGATGAGAACGCGGACAACGTGTATCTGGTGAAGGACGGCACCCTGTTTTTACTGTATGGACGGCAGGATTTTGAGACTATGACCAACCGGCGGTATGAGTATCTGAAGGGCATCAACGGCCATTTTGAGATCGCGCTGTATGTGGACACCTTTGAGGAGGTGGACGCATCCTTCGCCGCCGCGGTGGAAAAGGGGGCCACGCCCATATTGGCGCCCACCACGGAACCCTGGGGCCAAAGGACCTGCTATATCGCCGACCCGGAGGGGAACCTGATCGAGATCGGGTCCTGGAACAGGCCCTATGCGCAGAAGGATCGGTAGACCGGGAGGGCCTGCCCCCTTCACAATAAGCAACGAAGGATCGGAGGAAAAGGGAATGAGGATATTGGTTTTCAACGGCAGCCCCAAGGGGGAGAGAAGCGACACCATGCACATCACCCGGGCGTTTTTGCAGGGGATGGAGGACGCGGGGGCGCAGGAGGTGAAGGTCATCACCGCCGTGGAGCAGCGCGTGGCCTATTGCACGGGGTGCTTTGCCTGCATGCACAATGGGGGCCGCTGCATCCATGACGACGACATGCAGGGCATTTTGGAGGAGATTTTGAGGAGCGATCTGCTGATCTTCAGCTTCCCCCTCTATTGCTATGGCATGCCCGCGCCCCTCAAGGCCATCATCGATCGGATCCTGCCCCTCTCCAAGATGACCATGGAGAAGGTGGGGGACCGGTATGAGCATGTGGGGCAGGCGGACTATGCCCACCTTCGGTATGTGATAATCTCCGGCTGCGGCTTCCCCAACAGCCGACAGAACTTCGAGCCGGCGGTGGCCCAGTTCAAACTCCTGTTCCCCAACGGCCACACCATCCTCACCGTGCCCGAAAGCCCCATGTTCAATGCGGAGGAGGCGTCGGCGGTCACCGTGCCCCGGCTGAAGCTGGTGCAGGCGGCCGGCCGGCAGTACGCCGAGACAGGCGACATCGACCCCGAGCTCCTGGCGGCCGTCTGCTCGCCCATGATCCCGGAGGAGCAATACGCCGCCATCGTCAACGGACAGGCATAGAGAAGGAGAGCGCACTTTCTCCTTTTGAGGAGAAGGGCGGGGCGCCTTCAATCCGGTTTCTTCAAAATCTCGAACAGGGTCTGGTATTTGCGCACGCAGCGCAGACGGTCGGCGGTGACGGCATAGTCCCCCTCGGCGGTGGAAAATACCATGCCCTGGCGCTGGATGAGGCCGATGCCCCGCAGCTCCCCCAGGGGGAAGGCATGATCGCCGATGGCGAGCCTGTCCCGATAGAGGGCCATGGTCCCGGTGGTCAGGGGTGTCAGGCTGTGGTCCGCCTCCTTGCGGTTCAGGGTCTGGTCCTCGTCCGAGAAGGCGGGCTCATCGCCCAGCGTCCGGGCCAGCTTCTCCATCTCCTGGGTCTGCCAGCGGTCCCAGGCAAGGGGCGTTGCAAAGGGCAGGTCCTCCCCCTGGAAGAAGCCGAATTCATCCATGGTCATGGAAAGACCGCAGCGGCAGAAGAACCGGTCTCCCCGGCTGTGAAGGGTGTCGATCCCATGGCAGCGGGGACACAGATACAGCGCCGTTTCCAGCGTTTCCGCCAGAGCCTTGCCCCGGAAGGGGACGGGCTCCTTTTTTTGAGTCTCGAAAGCGTTTTCGTGCAGGTCCCGAACGAGCAGGGAAAGGATCTCTGCTTCGCTCATCCCCTTGAGGGTCTCCGGGGGATAGATTCCCACCACGGCCCCGGACATGCGGCCCTTGCGGCGATGGGCACTCCAGCGGGGGGTGGACAGATACCCGCCCCGGAGCCGATAGGTGACCAGGGTGCTTTTGGAAAGCTTCACCAGCTTGGCCGTGGCCGGGGCAATGGGCAGCGTTTCGCCGGTGAAGGTCCGGCTCCCCTCGGCAAACATGCACACGTTCCGGCCCTTCTTCAGGGTCCGCAGGATCTGCAGCGCCGCCTCGGCGTCGGTGGTGCCCTTCAGTCGCTGGATGAGGGAGGCATAGCGGGTGGCAACTTTGGAGAGGAAGCCCATGCGCAGCACGTTTTCTCCGGCCACGAAATACATGTGCTCCTTGAAGCTGAGCCCCACCAAAAAGGGATCGAAGTCCGTCACGTGGTTGCTCAGCACCAAAAGGGGCCCCTCCAACCGGGGCGCCAGCTCTGCCCGATAGTTCAACAGCCCTTTCATAAGCACCTTGGCCAAAGGGTACAGCACTTTGTATGCCCGCCGCTGCCTTTGGTATGCCCGCTCGTCCTCCGCCATGGTTTGCGCCTCCCGATTCATTCCTCCCTACTATATATTTATTTTCGGGCGGACGCAAGGGGCAGAAACACAAAAACAAGCGTTGCGCTTCCGGGCGGGATAGTGTACACTGTAGGATAAGCACGATTAATAAGACGAGGGGGAGAGAATGGGCGTAACGAATGTGCTTTCCTTGCTGTGCGGGGTGGCGCTGTTCCTCTATGGCATGTCGGTCATGGGGGACGGGCTCAAGCGGGTGGCCGGGAACAAGCTGGAGGTTATCCTGTGGCGGCTGAGCAGCACGCCCATCAAGGGGGCGTTGTTGGGTTTGGGCGTCACCGCAGCCATCCAAAGCTCCGCGGCCACCACCATCATGGTGGTGGGCTTCGTGAACTCCGGCATGATGAAGGGCATCCAGGCCATCCCCATCATCCTGGGCGCCAATGTGGGCACCAGCGTCACGGGCTGGCTGCTGTGCCTGTCCCTGCTGGGGGAGGGCGGCGGCTGGGTGTCCCTCTTCTCCACGGCCACCATCACGGCGGCGGTGGCCATCGCAGGGACGCTGCTGCGCATGACGGCCAAGAGCGCCGCCAAAAAGCATGTGGGCGATGTTTTGCTGGGCTTCGCCGTGCTCATGTTCGGCATGAGCGCCATGTCCGATGCGGTGCTGCCCCTGAAGGAAAGCGCGAAGTTTCGGGAGTTGCTGCTCCTCTTTGACAACCCCCTGCTGGGCATCCTGGTGGGCGCGGTTTTCACGGCGGTGCTCCAAAGCGCCTCCGCGGCGGTGGGCATTTTGCAGGCTCTGTCCATGACCGGGGCCATCACGGCGGAGGCCGCCATCCCCATCATCATGGGCATCGCCATCGGCGCCTCGGTGCCAGTGCTGCTGGGCGCCATCGGCGCGGGTCCCACGGGCAAGCGGACGGCCCTGGTATATCTGTTCATCAACGTTTTGGGCACGCTGATCTGCCTGGTCCCCTTCCTCATCGCCTCCGCCCTGCTGCCCCAAAGCGTGCGCAGCCAGGCGGTGGGCCCGGTGGAGCTGGCGCTGATCAACTCCGTTTTCCGGATCCTGTCCACGGTGGTGCTGCTGCCCTTTGTCAACGGCCTTCGGCGCCTGGCCCACCGGCTGGTGAAGGATCGGCCCGAGGATCTGGTTCAGCAGGCCATGATCGACCGGCTGGAGGAGCGGTTCTTTGCCCACCCCACCTTGGCCATCGAGCAGAGCAAGATCGTTCTCGGAAAGATGGCGGACACGGCCCGGGAGAACCTGACCCGGGCGCTGCGGCTTTTGTCCAAATGGTCCGAAGCGGAATATGCGGCGGTGGAGCGGCTGGAGGAGCAGGTGGACACCTATGAGGACAAGCTGGGCACCTATCTCGTGCGGGTGAACCGGCAGGAGCTGAACCCGGAGCAGAACAAGGAGATCAGCAAGTTCCTCCACTGCATCAGCGACATCGAGCGCATCAGCGACCACGCCATGAACGTGGGGGAGACCGCCCGGGAGATCGCGGAGAAGAAGATAGCCTTCTCCCCGGAGGCCAAGCGGGAGCTGAACGCCCTCATCGCCGCCGTGGAGGAGATCGTGGGCCTGGCCATGGGCGCCTTTGAAAAGGAAAACGTGAAGGAGGCCTATCGGGTGGAGCCCCTGGAGGAGATGATCGACATGCTCTGCGACGAGCTGAAGCTCCATCACGTGAACCGGGTCCAGGCGGGCCAGTGCACCCTGGATCAGGGATTCGTGTTCAACGATCTGATCACCGATCTGGAGCGGGTGGCGGACCACTGCTCCAACATCGCCGTGGCGATGATCGAGCTGGAGGCCGGCGCCTTCGACACCCACGGGTATCTCAACAGCCTGCGGGAGGTCCATTCCGAAAGCTTCGACCGCTATTTTGAGGTGTACAAAAAGAAATATGATCTGGACACGGGGGATTTTTCCGCCGGAATCTATGATTTGAGCAAGGCGGACAGCGCGCCCAGATCCTCGGCCAGGGCCGCCGCCCCCGCCGCGGTCAGCTCCTCTCGGGAGCCATAGCCATAGAGAACGCCGATGCAGGGCAGGCCGTTTTCCGCGGCGCCGATCACATCGTGCTTTCGATCCCCCACCATGATCGTTTCGGCGGGGTCCAGATGAAAGGTTTCCAGGGCGTAGGCGATGACCTCGCCCTTTTTTGTGCGCTGCTCGTCCAGGGTGGAGCCGGCCACGGCCTCGAAATAGGGGAGCAGGCCGAAGTGCTCCAGAATGCGCAGCGACAGGGGTTCGGGCTTGGAGGTGGCCACGAACAGGCGCAGGCCCGCCGCCTTCAAATCGGCCAGGGTTTCCCCGATGCCCTCGTAGGGCACGTTTTCAAAGAGACCTTTGGTGGAAAAGTGCTCCCGATAATAGACCAGGGCCTGCTCGCTCTCCGCCCGGGACAGGCCCCACTCGCTCATGAACATCTCGATCAGCGGCGGACCGATGAACACAAAGAGATCCTCCCGGGGGCTCACGGCCCGTCCCAGCCGCCGCTGGGCATGCATGAGGGCGTTGGTGATGCCCTCGGCAGGGTCGGTCAGGGTGCCGTCCAGGTCGAAGAGAACATTTTTGCAGCGCATATCCTTTCCTCCCTTGGCCGCTGCGCGGCCCGGCGATGCAACGCGTCAAAACGCGTCGATGGTCAATTCCTTCCGCACAAGCTCACCGATCTGAGCGGTGGTCAGATCCTGAAGGTCCTCATAGGGAAAGACGGCGGCCACGGTCAGGGTGACGGGGGTCTTGCGGAAGAAAAAGTTTTGGCCAATCTTCTCCGTGCCCCTTGTCTTGAGGACCACCAGGGGACATTTGGCCCATTGGGCGGCCTTGAAGCAGCCCACCCGGAAGGGGAGCAGCTCCCCGGTTTTGGAGCGGGTGCCCTCGGGATAGATGCCGATGGCCTCCCCGGCCTGGATGCGGCGGACCACCTGGCGGATGACCAGCAGCCCCTGCTTGTCGTCGCCCCGATCCAGGGCCAGGCACCCCGCCCCGGCGATGAGCCGCCCGCCCACGGGGATGTTCAGATTCTCCTTTTTCGTGACGAAGGTGAGGCCCCGCTGCCTCAGGGCATACATGGCGGTGATGGGGTCGAAGTCGGAGCGGTGGTTCCCCACCAGCAGAAAGCCGCCCTCCGGGAGCCGGTCGGCGCCGATCAGCTCCACCCGGATGGCGCCCAGCTGCAGCAGCGGGCCGATGCTGAGGGTGAGGAGCCTTCGATAGAAGGCAAAGTGCCGCGGGTTCGGATCCTTTTTGCTGACAAAGAGGGACGCGACCAGCAGCACCAGGGCGTGCAACAGCAGCAGGGCCAGAAATGTCCCCAAAAAGAGCAGCGGACAATGGATGGGCTTTTGGGCGAAGAGCAGCGCCGCGCCGAAGCTGAGGGCAAGGTAAAGATAGAGCATGAACGCCTCCCTGGATGATTGACAAACCCAGTATATCATGTTTGGGCAAAAAAGGAAGGGCCCCTTTTCGGCTTGCGCCGAAGGGCCCGATTCGCTATACTGAAAGGAAGATCCCGGGGAAAGGAGGGGAAGGACATGAGCCGCTATATCGTTTTCGATGTGGAAACGCCCAACCGATTCAACAGCCGCATGAGCGCCATCGGCATTTCGGTGGTGGAGGAGGGGCGGATCGTGGACGCCTTCTATTCCCTGGTGGACCCGGAGCAGCCCTTCGACTGGTTCAATGTGCAGCTCACGGGCATCGACAGCGAGGCGGTTCGGGGAGCGCCCACCTTTCCGCAGCTGTGGACGAGGATCGGGCCCATCCTGGATTCCGGGCTGCTGGTGGCCCACAACGCCAGCTTCGACATGGGGGTGCTGAAAAAATGCCTCCACGCCTATGGCATCCCCTGGCGGCCCCGGGTGCCGGGGCTGTGCACGGTGCTCATGGGACGGCGTCTGCTGCCGGGGATCAGCCATCGGCTCAACGACATGTGCGCCTATTATGGCATTTGTCTGGACCACCATCGGGCCGACAGCGACAGCCGGGCCTGCGCCCTGATCCTGCTGCGGTATCTGGAGGCAGGGGCGGATCCGGCGCGATTCGTTCGGCAGTATACGATGGAGTGTTGAAGGGATGAGAAGAGGAGCGAGAGCCCCTCTTTTTTTTATTCCTCGATGTACTCAAACACCTTCCGCAGGGCCAGGGGGGAGTCGCTGTGAATGTCGGGATCGTGTTCCCCCAGGGCAAAGTGGCTGGCGTCGCAGGTGTGGTCGTAGTAGACCCCCCAGAAGAATCCGGCCCGATAGAAGGCCAGCTCATACAGAAGATAGTTTTGCACAATGGTGGGCACCCGCTCATAGGCGGTGCCCCAGTTGCCGATGTAGGTGAAGTCGTAATACCGGTATCCGTTCTTCTCCCGGATGCCGTTGTAGATCAGGTTTTCGCTGATCTCCTTGCAGAATACGGCCCAGTTGTCCGGCGCGGCAATGTTGGGGCCGATGTTCTGGTTGAGATCCACCGCCAGCCCCAGCACATGGGGGCTGAGGAAGGGGGAGTTCTCCTCCTGCCGGGCGATGTATGGCCCGGCATAGGAGTGGACCAGCCGATTGAGCCGCAGGATGCCGGAGTCCCATTTGCCCCCCACATGAATATAGGTGGTGCTCATATAGCGGAGGGCCTGCTCAAACCGGGGCGCGGCCGCCCTGTTCACCCGCCATTCCCCGCCGAAGGGGGTGCTGATGGAGGTGATGTTCTGGCTGACCCAGCGGTTGTCGATCTGGATCTGGCGATAGGTGCCCGTTTGGTAGGTGAAGGGGAGGGCATCGTCCCCCAGCAGGGCTGCTGCCGCCGGATAGGTGCCCCTCAGATCGTTGGGGATCAGGGTGTGGAGGGCGGAGACGGGCGCCACGGTGAAGGGGGCGGCGTACAGGGTCACCTCCCCGGCGGGGGCGCTGGCGGCCGTCAGGGTGAAGGTGTATGTCCCGGGCTTCAGGGCGGAAAAATCCATTCGGCCGGACAGGCTCTCGTCCGCGAAGGGGTAGGTGCTGTCCCACAGGGGAAAGCGGGTGGCGGCCTCCGTTGCCGGGTCCGGCTCCGCTTCGGCAGAGAGCAAAACGGCACCCGCTCCATCGCTGACCATCACGGAAACCCGAATCAGGGGCGCCTCGGAGACCACCGTCCCGCCGAAGACGAAGGCCCGTTTCTCCGTGAGGGGATAGGCCTGGCAGGGGAGGGGCAGCCCCTCCTCCGGAACAAGGAGGATGGGGGACGGGGCGGGATCCGCCGCTTGGGTGGGCACAGGGTCACCCTCCGCTCGTGCGATGAGGGGTAGCAGAAGGAGCAGGAGCGATATAAGCAGCGAATGAGTCAATCGTTTCATAAGCAGGACAGGAGGGGTCAGGCGGAAGGATCGCCCTCGGGAAGGAGATAGAGAATGTCGCTGATGCCGCGTCCTCCGGGGCTGGAGGGCACGTTGTAGACCTGGCCCTGCCAGACCATGACGGCGGAGTTGCCCCCGTCCAGATTGAAGGCGGCGGCAAAGCCCATGTTCTCTGCGAACTTGGCCAGATCATGGATGTCCAGACCTCGGGATCTGTGGACCTGACGGCCGTCGATAAGGCAGAGGGCATAGTGGCCGGGCTCATAGTAGCCCAGGACGCAACGGGGGTTGTTCTGATTGGCACTGACCCCCAAATACAGGGATTTCTTGGCCTTGCCGTCTGCATCCAGCAGGCCGGGACCGAAATTGAACACCTGCCACGGATCCTGGGCAAGCAGATCCTCCACCGTGTATTCGTCCTGGGTGAGAGTGCGCATGGAGCCGTCCCGGTAGAGGACGCAGATGTCCCGTTGGGGCTTTTGCTGATGGTAGATTTGGCCGTTGCGGATCACGATGCCGTTGTTGACGGAGCAATAGTCTCCGGAGACGGCCCAAATGGCCCCGTATTTCTCGGCCATCTCTCCCACCTTCGCCGTGTCAGGGGATGTGAAATCCGGTCCTGCGGAGCCGGTTTTCAACAGGGTGATGTCCTGCAGGTGGATATCCGCCACGTGATAATCGATGTAGCCCTTGTAGCTGGTGCTGTCGGAGGCGTGGTAGACCTGGATACAAATGTGCTCGCTCCTGTATTCGCTGTCGGTGATCACCTGGCCGGTGTAGGAAAAACCGTCGAACCGACCGCCCAGCAGGCCATCGGGGGTAGGCTCGGGGGTGGGTGCCGGGGTATGGGTGGGCACGGGCGTGGCGGTGGGCGTACCGGTGGGGGCGGACACCGCAAGGCTCAGCAGGGGGGCCGGGGTGTACACCGGGGCGCTGCTCGCAGAGGGCGACGCCGGGGCGCTGGGGACGGCGGCGGAGCCGGGGGCACAGGCCGCGCATATCAGTATGAGGCACAGAAGCTGCAGAAGCGGTCGCCTGCTTGCAGAAACAAATCGATCCATAGCAAAAAAAGTATACCACAGGATGGGAAGCCAGGCAACGGAAGGGACTGGTTTTTTTCAAATTTGTTTTGTTCCTTTTCCTTCAAGAAAAGCGGGAAAGGTTTTCATTCCTTCCTCCCCCGAATATGAACGGATTATCGTAATCCAAAGGGCCTGTGGGGGTGTATGCTCTTTTTGCCGGAAGGGAAAGGAGGAGGCGGCCGATGAGCAGGAGGATGGGCGTCAAGCGCATGGAGGAGGCCCTGAGGGCGTATTTTGCCCGATGCGACGGGACCAGGGAACGGGTCCCGCAAAAGGGAGGCGGATCCTCAGAGAGACAGGTCCCCTACACCCTCTATGGCCTTTGCGCCGCGGTGTCCCGCGCCCCGGAGGAGGTTTTGTCTGCGGCCCATGGCCAGGGTACCGCGGAGGGGGCGATCCTGCTGCAGGCCCTGGTCAAGGTGGCGGCCCACATCCAGGAGAAGGCCCTGCTGGGGGAGCTGAACGCCACCGCTTCCCAGGCGGCGCTGAAGGAGCTGGGGCTGACCGGCGGGGAGGGATCGGAGGGCCTGGAGCCCCTGCAGGTGATCCTGGACGAGCAGGGGGAGGTGTATGGCCGATGAAACAGCTGCGCCTTTTGGGGACGCCCAACGAGAAGCAGCGGGCCTTCTTCCTTTCCACGGCCCCCCACACCGCCTATGGCGGGGCCCGGGGCGGGGGCAAGAGCTGGGCCATGCGCCGGAAGCTGGTGCTGCTGGCCCTCCGATACCCGGGTTTGCAGGAGCTGCTGCTCAGGCGGACGCTGCCGGAGCTCCAGGAGAACCATGTGCGGCCCCTGCTGCAGGAGCTCTCGGGGGCGGTGCGATTCAACCAGACCCAGCGGAGCTTCCTCTTTCCCAACGGCTCCCGCATCAAACTGGGCTACTGCGACCAGGAGAAGGATGTGTATCAGTATCAGGGGCAGGAATACGATGTGATCGGCATGGAGGAGGCAACTCACTTCACCGAAAGCCAGATGACCTTTCTCACCACCTGCAACCGATCCGTGCGCACGGACTTCTCCCCCCGGATGTACTACACCTGCAACCCCGGCGGCCCCGGTCACGAGTGGGTGAAGCGGCTGTTTATCGACCGGCGCTACGGCCCCGGGGAGCGGCCGGAGGACTATGCCTTTATCCCCGCCCGGCTCACGGACAACCATGTGCTCATGGCCCGGGACCCGGGGTATCTCCAAAAGCTTCAGCGGCTGCCGGAGCACCTGCGGCGGGCCTACCTGGACGGGGACTGGGACATCCTTTCGGGCCGGTATTTCCCGGAGTTTTCCCGGGAGGTCCATGTGGCTGAGCCCTTCCCCCTGCCCGGCTGGTGGCGGCGGTTTCGGGCCATGGACTGGGGCTACAAGGACCCCTGCTGCGTGCTGTGGGTGGCGGTGGACCCGGAGGGGCAGCTCATCGTCTATCGGGAGCTGTATGTCACCGAGACGCTGTCCAGCCGGGTGGCTCAAAGGGTCCGGGAGCTGTCGCTGGGGGAACGGATCGCCTACACCGTGGCCAGCCCCGACGCCTGGCAGCAGCGGGGCCTGCCCGGCGCGGAGGGGGACTGCATCGCCGATGTGTTCCAAAAGAACGGGGTGCCCCTGCTGCCGGCGGACAACCGGCGCATCCACGGCTGGCAGCGGCTCAGGGAAGCGCTGGCGCCCCAGGCGGACGGGGCCCCGGGGCTGGTGATTTTCTCCGGCTGCACCGAGCTCATCCGCACCCTGCCCCTGCTCACCTATGACGAGCACAACCACGAGGATGTGAGCGACGGATGCGAGGATCACGCCCCGGAAGCGCTGCGGTATGCCGTCATGAGCCGTCATCCTCGCGCGGCGGCACGGTCAAGGAGGGCCCCGGCGGCCTATGATCCCTTTGCCCCGCCCCGCACGCAGAGCGAGGGGTTCAGAAGCCTTTGATGAACGGAAAGGAAGGAACAATGGAGCGAGCAAACGACAAGCAAGCCTCTTTGCAGCTGTGCGAAAGGGCATACAGACTGTTCGACGAGTTTCGCAGCGCCTACCGGCAGGAATGGCTGCGGCTGGAGAACAACGAACGGATCTACCGGGGGGACCACTGGTACGATGTGCCCGTCACCGACGAAAACGAGCCCCGGCCCGTGACCCCCATCATCCAGTCCACGGTGGAAAACGTGAGCGCGGATCTGATGGATCTGGCGCCGGAGGCCATCATCCGTCCCGAGAGCGGCGCCGACGGTAAGGTGGCCCAGGTGGTGGAGGCGTTGATCCGCCGGAACCACGATGTGGCCGGCTACACGGTGGAATATCAGAAGCTGGTGCACGATTTGCTGGTGGGCGGTTACTGCGTCCAGGAGGTGGGATATGACCCCTCGCTGAACAACGGTCTGGGCGGCGCCTTCATCCGGCATGTGGACGATCGGAGCATCCTCTTTGACCCTCTCTGCGACGACATGCAGGAGGGCCGGGCGGTGTTCAAGATGTCCCTTCGGACCCGGGAATGGTTCCGCGACAGATACCCCAAGGCGTATCTGAAGATGGGAGAGGACCCCTTCGCCGCCGCGGACGCCCCGGAGGACGACATCCTGCGGGGGGACAGGCGCGACAGCCTGCTGCTCCTGGAATACTGGTGGAAAACCCCCACGGAGCGGGAGGGCGTCTTTGCGGTCCACATGGCCCTCATCGCCGGGGGCGTGGTGCTGGAGGACAGCCGGGACACCAAGCCCCAGGGCTACTTTGCCCACGGCATGTACCCCTTTGTACTGACCCCGCTGTACATGCGCAAGGGCAGCCCCCTGGGCTTCGGCATCGTGGACCTGTTCGAGAAGCAGCAGCGCTACGCGGACAAGCTGGACCAGATCGTGCTGAAGAACGCCTTTATGGCCAGCCACAACAAGCTTCTGGTCACGGAGGCCTCGGGCTTCGACGAGGAGGATTTGAAGGACTGGTCCAAGGAGGTCCACCGGGGCGAGAGTCTGAACGGCGTCACCTGGTTCTCCACGCCGCCCCTGCCCGCGTATCTGCTCAGCTACGTGCAGCGGATCCGGGAGGACATCAAGGAGGAGAGCGGCGCCAACGACTCCTCCCGGGGCAACTTCCGCCAGGGGGTCACCGCGGCCAGCGCCATCCGCGCCCTGCAGGTGGCCAGCACCAAGCGGGCCCGCATGGCCACCGCCCAGCTGTATGAGGCCTTCCGCCAGGCGGTGCGGATGGAGATCGAGGTGGAGCGGGAGTTTAACCTGTATCTGCGCCCCGTCACCGTCTATGAAAACGGGGCGCCTCGGGAGGCCCTCTTCGACAGCGCCCTGCTGGTGGGCAGACGCAGCGGCGAAACGGCGCTGCCCATCGAATTCTACATCTCCGTCAAGGCATCCAAACAGGACCCGTTTTCGGCTTCCGCCCAAAATGAGCTGATTTTACAGCTGCTGCAGGCAGGGGCCATCGAGCCGAAGCAGGCCGTGGAGCTGATGATCTTTGAGGGGAAGGACCAGATCCTGAAAGGGATGAAAACACAGGCGTAAAGGAATGGAGGAAAACATGAAGGACACCAGAATGGAAGAGAACCCCTATCGCGCCATCGGCGAGGAGCTCGTTCGGCTGGAACGGGAGGGGAAGCTGCCGAAGGATTTCGATCTGGAGGAAGCCTGCCAGGACGACGGGTTTGCGGAGCTGCTCCACGAGCTGGAGCCCTATGGGGCGATCCGGGTGTATGTTGCCGAAAAGGCCGCCGAGAACGCCAAGGCCACAGCCCGGGAGGAGCTGAGCCGGGAGGCCATGCGCCAGAGCCGGCTGCCCCGGCCCACCCGGGGGAACGGAACGCTGTCCGCGGAGGACGACTATGCCGCCATGAGCCCGGAGGCCTTCCGGGCATTGGAGAACCGGCTCAGGAACCGGGCATGAAAAACAATCGTAAGGAGGACATCCCATGAATACCACTGTCAACACTGCCAACAACGCCTATTTCAACAAGACATTCTATGATCGCAAGCTTTTGGACACGGCCAAGACCCGCTTCGTCCACGCCAACTTCGGTCAGAAGCGGTCCATCCCCCGCAACAACGGCAAGCGGGTGGAGTTCCGCAAGTATGAGCTGTTCACCCCCAACACCAGCCAGCTCACCCTCCAGGAGGGCGTGACCCCCACGGGCCAGAACCTGAGCCAGTCCAAGGTGGAGGCCGAGGTGAAGCAGTATGGCGCCTATGTGGAGATCTCCGATCTGCTGGAGCTCACCGCCTATGACCCGGTCATCGCCGACGCCGCCGAGCTGCTGGGCGAGCAGCTGGGCACCGTGGTGGAGTGGGTCACCCGGGACGCCATGTGCCAGACCACCAACGTGCAGTATGCCGGCGGCGTCGCCAGCCGCTCCGCCATCACCGGCAGCCACAAGCTGACCGTGGAGGAGATCCGCAAGGCCGTTCGGACCCTGAAAAAGAACAAGGCCCGTCCCTTCGTCACCGGTATCGACGGCTCCCCCCGCAAGCCCCACTTCGTGTGCATCTGCTCCCCCGACGCCACCTATGATCTGCAGTCCGACTCCCTGTGGCAGGATGTGAGCAAGTATTCCAACGCCGAGCAGATCTACTCCGGCGAGATCGGCCGCCTGTTCGGGGTGGTCTTTGTGGAGGCCACGGAGGCCAAGGTCTATCAGCAGAGCGTGCTGAACAAGGTGAACGCCTCCACCTCCAGCTCCATCAACTTTGTGCTGAAGACGACGCCCACGGAGCGGGAGATCGCCTATCTCTCCACCGGCGGGAACAAGATCATGATCGGCGGCACCGAGTATACCCTGGCATCCAGCAACTCCTATGTCGCGGCCACCCGCACGGTGAAGTTGGCTGCGGCCACCTCCCTGACGGCGGACACCATCGTCTATTCCAACGACGCCGGCAAGGTGGACAGCACCACCAAGCAGGCCGAGGATGTGCATGCCACGCTGGTATTTGGCGCCGATGCCTATGGCGTTGTGGATGTGGCCGGCGCCGGGGCCATGGAGACCATCATCAAGCCCCGGGGTTCCGCCGGGACCACCGATCCCTTGGATCAGCGTTCCACCGTGGGCGCCAAGGTGGCGGCCTACACCGCCACGGTCCTCAACCCCCTCTGGATCGTGAAGATCGAGCACGGCGTGTCCGCCTGAGAACGGAAGGAGGAGACTATGGAACACGGGGAAGAGATGATCCGGTTGATCCTGCCCAGGGAGGGCTATGGGCCCTATGTGGAGGGGGCGCTGAACGGCGTGAACTTCCGCATCCCCACCGGCGTGCCCGTGGAGGTGCCTCTGCGCCTGTACCGGGTGTTGGAGGAGAGCCGCCGGGGCGACCCCACCGCCCGGCTGGTGACGGAGGGATTCACCGCCGTGGGCGGACGAAAGCTGGGGTGAGCCGGAATGAATGGACAAACGCTCATGGAACAGACGCTGCGGCGGCTGGACAGGCCCACGGACAGCGCCACGATAGCCCTCTATCGGGAGCGGCTGCTGGGGTATCTGAACGAGGCCATTATGGATCTGACGGCGTCCCTTCGCCCCTGGCGCCGGGACGAGCTGGTGGTGATGGCGGGGCAGGCGGAGCTTTCGGCCCTTCCCCGGACCTGTTTGAAGGTGCTGGCGGCCCGGGTGGACGGGGAAAGACGCCTGTTCTACTATGGCTCCACACAGGGGACGATCCTGTTTCCCGGCATGACGGAGGGGATCGTGGAGCTCACCTATCGATATCAGCCCGATCTGCTGGTGGATCCGGAGGACGAGGTGCAGCTGCCCGAGGAGGTTCGGGACCTGCTGGTGGAATATGCCGCCGCCCGGGAGCGGAGCCGGTTTGACGCCGCCTCCCAGAACGCTGCCCGGCTGGAGCTGACGCTGTATCGGGAGCTGAAGGGAAAGATGGGACGGAGCATGCCGCCGGCGGAGCTGTCCCAGATCTATCACATCTATTGACAGGAGGCGGCCTATGGCATTGCAGACGATCCGCTTCGGCAACTTTGCCGGGGTGAAGCAGGGGGTGGGCGCCGGCAGCATCCCCCTGAACTGGGCGGAGGAGGCCCAAAATGTGTCCACCGCCGGGGGAAAACTCAGCCGGGTCAAGGGATATGAGGCCATCCTCCCCCGGGTGACGGGGGCGGCCCGCAAGCTCAGGCGGCTGTTTATCTGGCCCCGGGAATCGGGCCGGATCGACTGCCTGGTGGCCCGCCAGGACACCCTGTTCCGCTATGATGCGACGACGGACAGCTGGCTGGATCTGTATCACTATACCGACGACATGTCCACGGACACCTTCGACTTTCTCAAGACCAAGATCGGTAGCACCGAGACGCTGCTGGTGGGCAACGGCCTGGAGCCCATTTTGAAATGGGAAGGCGGAGATACCTCCGTCACCCTCTTCGGCTCGGCGGCGCGGCTGTCCAACAAGGCGGTGAACTTTTTGGAGCTCTACTTCGGCCGGCTCTTCGCCGCCGGGGACAGCGAGCACCCCGCCCGGCTCTACTGGAGCCAGGCCCCCGGGGACGGGCGCACCATTGAGGACTGGTCCGCGGACGAGAGCAGCGAAAACGTGTCCGGCGGCCACGTGGAGGTGGGGACGGATTCGGATCCCATCACGGGTCTGTTCACCCTGTCCAATCAGCTGCTGATCTTCAAAAAGGACAGGCTCTACCGGCTGCTGGGGGATCGACCGGCGAACTTTCGGATCGTGCCCGTGGAGGCGGCGCTGGCCCAGCCCGTTCACACGGCCTGCGTCCCCTATGGGGATCGGCTGTTCTTTTTGACGGACAAGGGGCTCTACTTCTATGACGGCCAAACCGTGAGCCGGTCCGGCCACGGGGCGGATCTGCTGCCCCTGCTCGGCCGGGTGGACTTTTCCGCCGCCGTCTCCGCGGCCTGCGGGGACACCCTGTATTTCGCCGTGAAGGAGCATTCCGCCAGCCTCCACAACGATCTGCTGATCGAATACGATGTGCTGCGGGACTGCTTCCTGCTTCGCCGGGGGTTCGAGACGGTGGACATGGCCGGCTGCTATGGGGTGCTGTATCTGCTGACGGGCAAGGGGGAGGTGGCCGTCCTCAACCGGGGAGACACCTATGGCGGAGAGCCCATCGACGCCGTGTGGGAGACCCCCTGGCTGGACGGAGCCTCGGCCCTGACGGAGAAGCAGACCGTGGAGGCGGCCCTCACGGGCACCGGCGGGCCGCTGCGGATATTGGCCCTGGGCACAGGCCGGGAGGGGGACAGCGTGGGCATGCTCCGGGGAGAGCAGTGCCCCGCGGAGTTCCTGCTGCGCAGCGGCGGTCGGCGGCTGAAGCTGCGCATCGAAAACGTGAACGGCAGCGACTTTGATTTGACCGGCGGCGCGGAGCTGCTCTTTGACGAGCAGCGGCGGGTGCTGTAGTCGAAAAAGACCCATGGGCGCGGGGGGAGAGAATCCGCCCGCGCCCCAGGAAAGGAGGCAGGGATGAGCTTTCAGGCCACGGGCCTTATGGCCCTGTTCCCGGTGTATCTGGAGAGAGCCGGCCGGGAGGAGAGCGTGGAGGCGGTGAACAGCCGCATCGCACAGAACGAGAACAATCTGAATCAGGATCTGATGATCCTGTACAACAAGCTGCTGGAGCTGGAGGAAGCTCTGGCGGCCCAGAATTAGGAGAGACGATATGAACGAGCAGGAAAAACAGAAGTACTACGGCAACGAGGCCTTCGAAACCATCTATGAGAAGGCGAAAAAGGACTATGCGCCGGAGCTGGCCAGCTACACGCCCCTGGACGAAAAGACCCTGGTGGAGCGGATCGGCGCGGCGCTGCGGCCCCTGTACGACAGGGCCATCGCCGCCGTGTTTCGGGGGAGCCGGCGGGCCAATGCAGAGCTGGACGCGGACGCCATATCCCGGGGCATGGGCAGCAGCACCTTTGTTTCGGACATGAAGCGGCGGCAGAACGACGCCGCGGCGGAGGATGCGCGGGAGCTGGAAAGCGACTACGGCGCCACGCTGGCCGATCAGCTCTACAAGGCCATGGAGGGAGAGCGGGACCGGGCGCTGGAGGTGGAGAAGTTCAACGCCCAGCAGAAGAGCTGGGCTGCGGAGCAGGCCTTTTCCTCCGCCAAGGTGCTCTATTCCGCCTATCTGGAGGCCAAAGCGGCCCAGGAGGCGGCCCTGGCGGCGTCCTACGGCGGCGGCAGCGGTGCTCAGGCCAGGAAGAGCGAGGAAACGGAGCGCCAGGAGGTGAAAAACTCCCTGGCTCAGGCCGTGGCCGCGGCCCGGGGAAGGACGGAGCCCATCCGGAACGGCAGCGCCGTCTATAGCGCCTCCGACAGGGAGCAGGTCCGCCGGATCATCGGCAGCGACCTGCCCAAATATGTGGAGCTGCGGGCCAAGGTGAACGGGGACCTTCCTGCCAGCAAGCTGGATCAGCTGAGGCAGATCAGCCTCAAATAGAGGGTATGCAACCTGCTTTTTTCGACGGCCAGGGGCATATCTCGACCCGTTTGTATGAACTTCAGCAGAAAACACAGGGGTTATTCAGGCCGGTGGACTGGGTATACACTTGCACAAAAGTGGGTATGCACACCCTGCATACGGTGGATAAGTCATAAAATCGTAACAATTCCAGCCCTTGAACGGTGGATAACTTGGTGGATGGTGTGGATAGATATGCGAGTATTCAGCCCTGCGCCCTCGGAATGAATATACAAAATGAACTTGAGGCGGTCGGATGCATGTCCGGCCGCCTCCCTGTTCGGGCAAGGAAAGATCAATAGGGGCGCAGGACCCGGGCCTGGACCGCCGCCATGAGCAGATCCGCCAGGATGGCTTCCCGCCACTTGTACAGGGTGGACTGGCTCACGTTCAGCTCCAAGGAGAGCTTCACCATGTCGCTGGCTCGGCCCGGGGTGCCCGGGGAAGCCGCGTCCAGATGATAGAGCCGGGCAAAGAATCGCTCCTTCTCCGGCGCCTTGGCCTTCAGGTCCGCCCGGACCCGCTCCACGGCCCAGACCCAGCCGGCCTTTTCCAGATATTTGGGAGGGAGGGGCCGCCCCGCGTTGGCCACCGAATCATAGCCCCTGAGATAACTCAGATTCTCCCTGTACCGTTTTGCGTTCTGTTCCGCCAAGTGTCTAAGATCGAGCTGCATCGCGCTCACTCCCCTCTGTTTTTTGTTCTGTCCTGAGTATAGCAAAGACGGCCATTGCTGTCTTTCCGTTTATGGGACATATAGCAAATTCGCCATAAAATCACCCTTTGGGTTCATAGCAGGTTGAAGGTTGACGGGGATAAGCTTCTGTGATACACTTACCCATGATATGGAGAGGGCTTTGTCCTCTGCATAATAAAAAAAGAAAGGAAAAGAACATGAAAAAGTTTGTTGCTATCGTGCTGTGCCTGCTGATGGTGCTTTCCATCGTGGCCTGCGGCAAGAAGACGGAAACCACGACTGAGACCAAGACCGAGACCGAAGCCGGCGCCAAGAAACTGCAGGTGGTCAACCTGGTCAACGGTAACCTGGGCGACAAGTCCTTCTTCGATTCCGCTGAGAGCGGCATGGTCGCTCTGAAGGATGCCGGCCTGGTGGACTATCGGACCATCGAGATGGGCACCGATGAGAGCACTTGGCAGAACTATGTGGAGGAGGTTGCCGCTTCCAAGCAGTATGACATCATCGTCTGCGGTACCTGGCAGATGCCCGACAACCTGATCCCCGTGGCGCAGAAGTACCCCGATCAGCTCTTCATCATCTATGATACCGAGGTGAAGGTGGACGACAAGTACCTGCCCAACATCGCCTCCATCCAGTACAACCAGAACGACATGGGTTACCTGGTGGGCGTCTATGCCGCCTTGCTGGAGACCAAGTCCAACCTGCCGGGCCTGAATGAGCAGAAGGTCCTGGGCTTCGTGGGCGGCGAGGATTCCCCCGTCATCTGCGACTTCTTGGTGGGCTACATCGAGGGCGCCCAGTCCGTCGATCCTGAGATCAAGGTCGACTGGCGCTGGATCGGCAACTACACCGACTCCGCTCTGGGCAAGGAGATCGGCGCCGCCGAGATCGAGGCGGGCGCGGACATCATCTGGGGCGTGGGCGGCAATGCCGGCACCGGCGCCGTGGAAGCCTGCTATGAGAAGGGCGTGTACTTCATCGGCGTCGACTCCGACCAGGAGCAGACCCTCGATCCCAAGTACGCGGCCATCACCATGACCTCCGGCCTCAAGAACGTTGGCACCTCTCTGGAGTATGTCATCAAGAAGTATCTGGAGGGCGACAAGTCCTTCTGGGGCACCTGCTCCTATCTGGGCCTGGCCGAGGACGGCGTGGGCATCGCCACCGCCGGCAACTTTGCCAAGCAGAGCCAGGAGATCCAGGACGCCGTCAACGCCGTGAAGGCCAAGATCCTCTCCGGCGAGGTGAAGGTGGACACCGCCTTTGACGCCAGCTTCGACTACTACGCCCTGATGAACGCCGTCAAGTCCGGCAACTAAAACCGAACAGCGCCCTTAGGCAAACGCTAAGGAAAGGGGGAGCCAACACGCCGGCTCCCCCGTTTGGATTATTGTAAAAGGAAGGGGAAAGCGGATGCAGAACAGCGAATATGTCGTTGAGATGCGTGGCATCGACAAGATCTACCCCAACGGTATCGCCGCCAACCAGGGGGTGGACTTCCTGGTGAAGAAGGGCGAGATACACGCCCTCATGGGGGAGAACGGGGCGGGGAAATCCACCCTGATGAAGATGCTCTTCGGCATGGAACAGCCCACCAATGGCGAAATCTTTATCAACGGGGAAAAGGTGGCCCTCACCTCCCCCACCGTGGCCATCGCCCACGGGATCGGCATGGTCCATCAGCATTTTATGCTGGTGCCCAGCCTGACGGTGGCGGAAAACGTGGTCCTGGGCATGGAGCCCCGAAAGGGAAAGCTTTTCGTGGACTTCTCCAAGGCCATCGCCCTCACCGAGGAGTACAGCAAAAAGTTTAATTTGGAGGTGGACCCCAACGCCAAGGTCATGGACATCCCCGTGGGCATGAAGCAGAAGGTGGAGATCCTCAAGGCCTTGGTCCGGGGCGCCAAGATCCTCATTCTGGACGAGCCCACCGCCGTGCTCACCACCCAGGAGACGGTGGAGCTGTTCCGGGAGCTCATCCATCTGAAGGAGCAGGGCTACACCATCATCTTCATCTCCCATAAGCTCAAGGAGATCAAGGAGATCACCGACCGCATGACCATCCTGCGGGGCGGCCGGTCCATGGGCGTGTACAACACCGCCGACACCACCGAGCAGGAGATCTCCCGCCTGATGGTGGGCCGGGATGTCATCCTCACCGTGCAGAAGGACCAGGCCCAGCCCACGGAGCCCGTGCTCCAGGTGAAGGATCTGGAGTTCACCAACGACTGGAACCGGAAGATGCTGAACAAGGTCTCCTTCACGGTCCGCAAGGGCGAGATACTGGGCATCGCCGGTGTGGAGGGCAACGGCCAGCGGGAGCTGGTGGACATCCTCTATAACTTCGCCAAGCCCGACGCCGGGTCCGTGTCCGTGGGGGGCAAGTCCACCCTGGGCCTCCATCAGGACAAGCTCAGGGACATGGGCATCTCCCTGATCCCGGAGGACCGCATGATCTATGGCATCGCGGACTCCGCCAGCATCGAGGAGAACGTGATCTCCGACCGGTTCGACAAAAAGCAATTCAACAACGGGCCCCTCTTCAACATGAAGGCCATCCACGCCGAAAGCGAGCGGCTGGTGGCGGAATATCAGGTTTTGTGCAAGTCCCCCCAGCAGCAGGTGAAGATGCTCTCCGGCGGCAACATCCAAAAGGTGGTGGTGGCCCGGGAGTTCTCCTCCGATCCCGTGCTCATCATCGCCGATCAGCCCACCCGGGGCATCGATGTGGGCGCCACGGAGTTCATCCGCAAAAAGCTGGTGGAGCTCTCCCGGGCGGGGGCGGCGGTGCTGCTGGTTTCCGCCGACCTCAACGAGGTCATTGAGCTTTCCGACAGCCTGGTGGTGTTCCACGGCGGCGAGATCGTGGCCTACTTCGAGGACACCAAGAAGATGGACGAAATGGAGATGGGCGAATACATGCTGGGTCTCAAGCGGCAAAGCCCGGAGGAAGTAAGGAGGGTGGTCCATGAAAAGTAAGAGTCTGCGTCTGTTCGGCTACGTGCGGGGGGCGGCAGCCCTGCTGGTGGCCTTTCTGGTGGCCCTGGTGCTGATCTTCCTCAGCTCCGACGAGCCTCTGGTGGCCCTCCGGTATATGCTCCTTGGCCCCGCGGCCAGCTGGAGCAAGATCTGCCGGGTGCTGGCCTATATGATCCCCATCACCTTCACGGGCCTGGCCACCTGCATCATGTTTTCCGCCAACCAGTTCAACCTGGCCGGCGAGGGCTGCATCTCGGCGGGCGGCTTCGTGGGGGCCCTGGTGGCCATCTACTGCCCCATGCCCACGGTGATCCACCAGATCGTTTGCATCCTGGCGGGCGCCCTCATCGGCGGCCTCATCATGCTGATCCCCGGCTTCCTCAAGACCAGGTGGGGGGTCTCCGAGATGGTGGTCTCCCTCATGCTCAACTACATCATCCTGGATGTGACCATGCAGTTCCTCACTCAGAACTTTGCGGACCGGTCCCAGGGCGCCACCATGACCTTCCCCTATAAGAGCTCCGCCATCATCCCCAAGATCTTTGCAGGGGAGCAGGTGAGCTACGGCATCCTCATCGCCATCGCCATGGCGGTGCTGTGCTGGTTCTTCCTCTATCGCACCAAGTGGGGCTATGCCATCCGTATGGTGGGCATCAACAAGGAGTTTTCCCAGTATTCCGGCATCAAGGTGGGCGCCATCGTCATCCTCTGTCAGGTGGTGGGCGGCATCCTGGCCGGCATGGGCGGCGTGGTCACCCAGCTGGGCTATTTCCAGCAGTACCGCTGGACGGCCCTCACCGGCTACGGCTGGGACGGCATCACGCTGGCCATCCTGGCGGCCAACAATCCCATCTTCATCCCCATTGCCGCCTTCTTCGTGGCCTGGCTCCAGTACGGCTGCGAGCTCATGAACACCTGGACCACGGTGCCCGTGGAGATGATGGACCTCATCTCCGTGGTCATCTTCCTGTTCTTCGCAGCGGATCAGTTCCTGTCCGGCTTTAGGCAGAAGCTGGTGGTTCGGGAGACCAAGAAGGAGCTGGCCGAAAAAGCCGCGCAGCAATCCAAGAAAGGAGGAGAAGCTCATGTCTAACATCCTGTCCTCCATCCTCACCACCTCCTTTGCGGCTTCCATCATCCGCATCATGGTGCCCATCCTGTTCGCCGCTCTGGCCGCCTCCATCACGGAGAAAGCCGGCGTGGTCAACATCGGTCTGGAAGGCACCATGTCCCTGTGCGCCCTGATCGCGGTGACCTGCGCCTGGAAGAGCGGCAGCACCCTGGTGGGCGTGCTGGGCGCCATGGCGCTGGGCATCCTGCTGTCGCTGATGATCGGCTTCTTCGCCTTCAAGTTCAAAACGGACATCATCCTCTGCGGCATCGCCGTGAACACCCTGGGCGAGGGCGGCGCGGTGCTGCTGCTGTATCTGCTGACCGGATCCAAGGGCGACACCCAAACCGTTATGGGCGCCTGGAGCCTGCCTCGGGTCACCGTGCCCCTGCTGTCCAAGATCCCCGTCATCGGCGAGATCTTCTTCACCAACCAGTCCATATTGACCTATGTGGCCTTCCTGTGCGTGCTGCTGGTGTGGATATTGCTCTACAAGACCCCCCTGGGCATCCGCATCCGGGCGGTGGGCGAAAACGATCACGCCGCCGATTCCGTGGGCGTGGGCGTGTATAAGATCAAGTATACCTCCCTGATCCTCTGCGGCATCCTCTGCGGCATGGCCGGCGCCTATATGTCCATGAGCTACATGACCATGTTCTCCAAGGGCATGATCGCGGGCCGCGGCTTCATCGCCCTGGCGGCCCAGGCCATGGGCCGTGGCGAGCCCGTGGGCGTCATGCTCTCGAGCCTGCTGTTCGGCTTTGCACAGGCCCTGGCCAACTATGTGAAGGGCACCAACCTGCCCGCCCGGCTGGTGGAGGCCCTGCCCTATGTGGTGACCATCCTGGGCATCACCATCTATGCCATCTCCACCTTCAACAAGACCCGGAAGATCCGGGCCCGGAAGGAAAAGAAAGAGCAGAAGAAGGCCGCGGCGTAACATGGAACAAGCGAAAAAAACCATCCCTGTGATATTGGACGGCGACCCGGGCCATGACGATGCCATCGCCTGGGTCCTGGCCAAGGCCAGCCCCAGGCTGGACATCCGGGCCTGCACCAGCGTGTGCGGCAACCAGACCATCGAAAAGACCACCTATAACGCCCTCAGGATCTGCACCCTCATCGGGAACCATGCGCCCTTCGGCGTGGGCCGGCCAAGGCCCCTGGTGGCCCAGCCCATCATCGCCCCCACGGTCCACGGCAAAAGCGGCCTGGACGGCCCGGATCTTCCGGAGCCGGATTTCGAGCCCTGCGGCCTGGATGCCCCGGCCCTCATGGCGAAGGTCATCGAGGAAAGCGATGAGCCCGTGACGCTGGTGCCCACGGGGCCGCTGACCAACGTGGCGGCGCTGCTGCTCACCCGGCCGGATCTGAAGGCGAAGATCGACCGCATCTCCCTCATGGGCGGCGGCATTGCCTATGGGAACTGGACCCCGGCGGCGGAGTTCAACATCCTGGTGGATCCGGAGGCGGCCAAGATCGTCTTTGAAAGCGGCATCCCCATCACCATGGCGGGGCTGGATGTGACGGAGAAGGCCCTGGTCTTTCCCGAGGACTTCAACCGCATCCGGGCCGTGGGCAACAAGGTGGCCCAGGTGGTGGCGGACTGGCTGGAGTTTTTCTACGGCTTCCATCGGTCCCTGGGCTATCCCGGCGCGCCGGTCCACGACGCGGTGGCCGTGGCGGCCCTCATCAAGCCGGAGCTCATGACCACCCGGGATCTTTTCGTCCAGGTGGAGACAGCCGGCGATTTCTGCAAGGGCACCACCGTGGGCGACTGGTACGGCGTGACGGGGCAGGCCCCCAACGCCACCTGCATCCTGGACATCGATCGGCAGGGCTTCGTGGATCTTTTGGTGGAGGCGGTGAAGGCATATGACTGATGTGAAGCGGATCCCCCTTTGGTTGGATTGCGACCCCGGCGTGGACGACGCCATGGCCATGGCCCTGATGCTGGCTCTGCCCCCCTATGAGGTGAAGGGCATCTCGGCGGTGGCCGGGAACGTGGAGCTTTCCAAAACCTTTCAAAACGCCCGAAACCTGGCGGCCTTCTTCGGCCACAAGGATGTGCCCGTCTATGCCGGCGCCGACAGGCCTCTGTTTCGGGAGCCCCGAACGGCCTATTTTGTCCACGGGGAGAACGGCCTCGGCAACGTGGCTCTGCCCGCTTCCGACGCGCCTGTGGAGCAGCTGCCCGCCTGGGACGCCCTCTATGAGGCCGCCAAGGCGGCGGCGGGGGAGCTGGTCCTGGTGGCCATCGGGCCGCTGACCAACGTGGCCCTGGCGCTGATGAAGCACGGGTCTTTGGGCAAGCTGTTGAAGCGGATCGTCATCATGGGCGGCTCCGCCTCCTGGGGCAACGCCACCCCGGCGGCGGAGGCCAACATCTTCTGCGACCCGGAGGCGGCCAGCACCGTGTTCCAGTGCGGGGTGCCCATCGTGATGTGCGGCCTGGACATGACCCTGAAGGCCGTCATGAGCCCGGCGGAGCTGGACAGGATGGGCGAGCTGAACCCCACGGCGAAGTTCCTCCGGGACGCGGCCCAGCACGGCCTCGCCTATTCCCAGGCCCATGGCATCGACGGCATGGCCCTGCACGACCCCACCGCCGTGCTCTACCCCCTGTATTCGGAGCTGTTCTCCGGGGAGGAGGCGGGGGTGGCCGTGGAGACCAAGGGCACCGTTACCTATGGAAAGACCGTCACCGACCTTTATTCCGACAAGCAGTTTCCCTTCAAAAACGCCCTGGTCCTGCTGGATGTGGACCGGGAGAAGCTGATTTTGCGGGTGGGGGAGATACTCTCCCGCTATTAGTCCTTCGACCATACTCGACCAAATGCATTCCGGCCGTTTCCCAAAAGGGGGGCCGGAATGCGCAGCCCTCAGGAGGACCCAATGAAAAACAGACAGGCCGCCACGCCAGCCCGCTTGCGCGCCAGAGGACGGATCGCCCTGCTGGCAGGGGTGGCTTTGTGCTGCTTTTTCTGGCTTGGGCTGGGGGGCTGCGCGCCGGAGGAGCCGACCCTGGTCATCAACGAGGTGGTGACCTCCAACAAGCTTTCTTATGAGGACGAGGCCTTGGGGTCTCCGGACTGGATTGAGCTGAGGAACCTGTCCGACCGGGAGATCGACCTGCAGGGGTTCATTTTGACGGACAAGCAGGACAGGTATGAGTTGGGGAACATGCTGCCCGGCATCCGCATCAGCGCCGGGGGCTATGTCGTTTTGTGCGCCAGCGCCAAGGCCGAGGCGAAGGGAGGCGCTTTCTGCCTTCCCTTCGGACTGTCCAAAAGCGGGGACACCCTGTGCCTGCTGAACGCCTCAGGGACCCTTTTGGAGCGGCTGGTGATCCCGGCCTTGCCCCAGGATGTGTCCTATGCCCGGCGGGAGGATGGGACCTTTGGCTTTTGCCTGCTGCCCACCCCCGGGGCGGCGAACGAGGGGGAAATCTCCGACACCTGCCCCGAGATAGAGGCGGAGGCGCCTCCGGCAGAGAAGCTGCCGCCGGAGGAATCCGAGATCCGGCTCTTTTTCCAGGAGATCATGTCCAACGATCTCAAGGACGGCGCCTTCGGCGGCGGAGACTGGATTGAGCTCTATAATCCGGGGACGGAGCCCCTTTCACTGGAGGGCTTCTATCTGTCTGATCGGGAGGATAAGGCGGACAAAGTGCCCCTGTCCGGCGTGACGGTCCCCGCTGAGGGCTGCGTTTTGATCCCCTGCGGCCAGGAGGAGGGAATGATCCCCATGGGCATTGCCTCCGCCGGGGAGACCTTGTATCTCTACGACAGCGCCCTGGCTCTGGTGGACAAGGTGGTGGTGCCGCCCATGAGGGAGGGCCAGTCCTGGGCCAGGAACCGAAACGGGGTCTTTGGCTACTGCGGCCAGCCCACCCCTGGCGCGCCCAACAGGGACGAGCGCATCGGCATCGATCCCATCCTTTTGGCAGACGGCACGGAGCCGCTGCGGCTCAGCGAAGTGCTTTTCCGCAACACCTATTCCGTTACGGACAGCTACGGGGACCACGCGGATTTCGTGGAGCTCTACAACAAGGGGCAGGCGGCCGTCGCCCTGGAGGAATACTATCTCAGCGACGATTTTTCCGACCCCCTGAAGTGGCGCTGCCCCCAGATGAGCCTGGGGCCGGGGGAGTATCTGGTGATCTTTTTGACGGGCCGGGCGTCCACGGATTTCGAGGTCCACGCCGCTTTCTCCCTGTCCGCCGGGGACGACGGGCTGCAGCTCTATCACCGGCCCAGCCGAAGCTACCAGCAGATCCCCTGGTCCGACGAGGTGCCCAGGAACACCTCTGTGGGCCTTTCGGAGGAGGGCACTCTTCGCTATTATAAATATCCCACGCCCGGGGCGCCCAACGCCGCGGCGGCGGAGGATCCATCCCTTTTGGCGGCCTTAAGGGCTTCGGACCTGTACATCAGCGAGGTTTCGGCCATTGGGGAGCCGGGGGACTGGATCGAGCTGAAGAACGGTGCTGATCAAACCGTGGACCTGGAGGGCTGGTATCTGACGGATCAGCAGAAGGGCCAGCGCCGGCACCTCCTTTCGGGGACCGTGGAGGCCGGCGGGTATCTTCTTCTGGGGGTGGAGGGATTCGGCATCGCCGCCACAGGGGAGACCCTTTTTTTGTATGACGGGGCAGGCTATCTGCGGGATGTGTTCGAAACGGGGGATCTGAGCGAGGGGATCACCAGCGGTCGCCTGGAGGACGGGTCATTGGACCGGGTGTTCTTTTTGCAGGCTACCCCCGGGGAGGCCAACGAAGCGGAATACGCCCGGGGCCGGACGCCCATGCCCCTGCTTTCGGACATGACACTGTATCATAGCGACGCCTTCAGCCTTCGGCTGAGCTGCGCGGACCCCCAGGCGGTCATCCGATATACCCTGGACGGGAGCGAGCCCACGGCCGGCGCCCCGGTCTATACGGAGCCCATCTCCGTCACCGGGTCCCTTACGGTGCGGGCGGTGGCTCAGCGGGAGGGGTATCTGAAGAGCCGGGGGACCATGGCGACCTTTCTTTTTGAGGCGCCTCACACCCTGCCCGTGGTGTGCATCGGCTGCGACCCGGCTCAGTTCAAGGCCTTTATGCAGATCAAGGATATCGGCCGCTACCCCCACACGGATGCTCAGGTGGCCTTCTATGAGACGGATGGCACCCTGGGGATCCTGTTCCCCGCGGACATCAACCCCCGGGGGAACCAGTCCATCAAGTATCCTCAAAAGTCGTTGTCCATCCACCTGCGTGCCAGGCTGGGCCAGGGGTCCGTCAATTATCCCTTTTGGGGCCCGGGCACGGCGCTGGAGTATGGCACACTGATCCTGCGCAACGGCAGCCAGGACTACCCCAAAGCTCGGCTGCGGGATTCCTTCGCCCTGAAGGCGGTGGAGGGGCTCGCCCTGGACAGCGCAAGGACTCGGCCTGTCGTAGTGTATGTGAACGGGGCCTATTATGGGATCATGGACCTGAACGAGGGCATGAATCAGGACTATCTGGTGACCCATTTTCAGGTGGATCCGGTCACCGTCAACCATGTGTCCACCAACTATGCCGTGCGGTACGGCAGCAGCGACGATTATACTCGGGTGCGGAACTTTGCCCGGGGGAACGATCTGAAGGATGACGAGGTTTTGAAAACCTTCGCTCAATGGGTGGATGTGGACTATATCGTGGACTATCTCATCGCCCAGACTTTCTTTTGCAATTACGACATAAAGAACCAAAGCTATTGGGCCACCACCGACTACAGGATCCGCTGGCGACCCCAGTTCTATGACATCGATCGGTGTTTCACGGACAATTCCTCCAACCGGAACCTGTTCAACGGGTATTTCAGCAAGCGAGGCGTGGTCTATGATGCCGCCGCGGGGAAGGTGGTCAACATGGATCTGTATGCCTACCTGCGGGACAATCGGGCCTGGTGCGATCGGTTTGTGCGCCGGTATGCCTGGCTGCTGTGCACGGACTTCTCCGTAGAGCGGCTCCAGGCCCTTTTGGACGAGATGGCCGGGGCGCTGCGGCCGGAGATGGCGCGGCATATCGACCGATACCATGCGCCGGCTTCCCTGGAGGAATGGGAGAAATACGTGGCCTCTATGCGGCGGGAGATCGAAATTCGATATGAGATCATCCAGGAACAGATCTGCACGGAGTTCCGCCTGCCCCGGTCAGACTGGGACGCCATCATGGCGGAGGCACAGCAGGGGAACGGCTGAGCGGGGCAGCATGCGCGTCTATACCGCGCATCCGTTGCTCAGCAAAATGAGCATCGCCTGCTGTCGTTTTTCACATGCTGCAGAGCTTTCGGCTTAGGTCGGGGGCTATTTTTTTATTTTTGGGCTTCTCTTTTTGGGACGCCTTTTTCTCCTTCACCTGAGAAGATTTGTCAAGGGGGAATTCAAATGTTTCTCTGCTATAAGGTGGAAGTATGGTCAATACTCCACTTCCTGGCTGAGGGGCAGCTCCAGCAGCTCCGGGTTTTCGAGGAGCTTTTTGAGCAGACGGATGGTCTTGGCGTAGTAGTAGCCGTCCGCCAGGCGTTCGTCGATGGTGAGGCCGATGTCCACGGAGGGCCGCATGTCATAGCGGCCGTCGTCAGAGAAGAATGGGCGGTTTTTGATCTCGCCGATGAGGCAGATGAGGGAGCAGGTGCCCCAGTTGGTCAAATGGTGATAGCCGCTCTTCATCTTGAGGGAGCCCAGGTTGGAGATGACCGCGGAGGAATAGTAGGGGTCCGTGGCGATCATGTCCTCTGGCACCCAACCGTGCTTGTCCAACCACATGATGAATCGGACGGCGGTCTTGGAGATGAACCGGGGGAGCTTGTTGAGAATGTCCATGGCACCGGTGGAACTGTCCACCTTTTCAGAACGGCACTCGCTCACCTGGGCATAGATGGCATCGTGGATGGTATCCAGAGTATCCTCGGGCTTGGAGTGAATGAAGGCCAGGGCCTCCGCCCCGTTGTCCGCGAACAGTTTCTTCACCACGAAGGCGGCGGACACCTCCTTGCGCTGATAGAAGTTGCTGTTGACGATGAAGCGGTTCATCTTGGGCCGAAGAGTGATGGCCTTCAGTAAGGCCGTCACGATCAGCTGGAACAGGTTATACTTATAGGTCGGCCCCTGAGCGTTCTTCTTTTCCAGATAGGCGTTGATGTTGGTGAGGTCGATCCGTTCGCTGATGAAGGCCTCGTTGTCGCAGCGGTTGGGATAGATGATTCCGGTGATAAAGTGGAGTGAATCCAGATCCCGCAACAGCACGCCATCCGG